>ERZ780157.983-NODE-983-length-32887-cov-31.142392_pt1 | contig 32887 bp, 33 predicted proteins | sample MGYA00511169_ERZ780157 | MGnify/ENA primary metagenome ERZ780157 (study PRJEB29588, sample SAMEA1965149) | human gut metagenome | biome: human gut; feature: human-associated habitat; material: faeces | place: Denmark | collected 2008/2010 ...
AGCCTTATTCGCCGACATCCATCCCCTAGCACATATCAGGACAGATATCAGCATACACTTATTTTAAGTCGCAATTATGCTTGACGACTAATCTGATTAAAGGGTTTTGGACGCCCTCGGCGGCAAACTCTGCCGCTTAAGAAAAGGGTAGCATATGGGGGAAGTTTTAGCAAGGAGTTTTTGTGGTATGGATGGTTGATTTTTGACTCACATTCCTTTTCTGACTCTTTTTATCTAGATTCACACCCCACCTAACCTCCCCTAAGGTAGGGGAGGTTAGGTGGGGTGTGACGAGCGGAGCGAGCTTTTGCTTGGGTAGGGTTACGGTTTTGTTGAGGGGGTTAGATGCCGGTTAATATCCTGAACATGCCGCAGCACGAACTGCGTTCCGGAGCGGCTTTCAGGATGACAATCGGATGAATTGTTAGCGATGGCCAGCGTCAGTGCAGACAGAGCCTTTTGTTGAGAATGAGCCTGATGAGGACAAACAAGCTCAGGGTGACAATAAGGATGGATAGTTGGTTGGGAGGGTGATGTTCGAATGGCATTTACGGTAGCCGGGGATTGATTGAAAGGCGTGAAGAAAGGCGCCGTACAAACGGCGCCTGAGAGAGATTTGTCAGAATTATTTTTTGCGGCTTTCCATATAATTTTCCAACCAGTGGATATTATATTGGCCGTCAATGAAATCTGACTGGGAAATAATTTCCTGATGCAGCGGAATTGTCGTCTGAACACCGTCAATGACAAATTCCTCCAAAGCCCGGCGCAGGCGCATTAAAGCGGCGTTACGGGTTTTGCCGTGGACAATCAGTTTGGCAATCATGCTGTCATAAAACGGCGGAATGCTGTATCCGGAATAAATTTCGGAATCAACGCGGACACCCAGGCCGCCCGGTGCATGCCATTCGGTAATCTTGCCGGGGCAGGGGGTAAAGGTTTCCGGGTTTTCGGCATTGATACGGCATTCAATGGCGTGGCCGCTGAAGTGAATGTCGTCCTGCGTATAGCCAAGCTCGGCGCCGCTGGCGATGCGAATCTGTTCACGGACAATGTCGATGCCGCTGATGGCTTCGGTAATCGGGTGCTCAACCTGCAGGCGGGTGTTCATTTCCATGAAATAGAATTTGCCGTCTTCATACAGGAACTCAAGCGTTCCGGCATTGGTATAACCGATTTTTTCAATCGCTTTACGGACAATTTCGCCGATTTCTTTGCGCTGCTGCTGATTCAGAGCCGGAGAAGGGCATTCTTCAATAACCTTTTGGTTTTTGCGCTGAATGGAGCAGTCACGTTCGCCGAGGTGGACAACATGGCCGTATTTGTCAGCCAGAATCTGCATTTCAATATGGCGCGGTTTCTGGAGGTATTTTTCCATATAAACAACGTCGCTGGTAAATGCGGCTTTGGCTTCGGCTTTGGCCATGGTAAAGGCTTCGCGCATTTCTTCGTCGTTAAAGGCGATCTTCATGCCCTTGCCGCCGCCGCCGGCGGTTGCTTTGACGATGACCGGATAGCCGATTTTGTTGGCCCATTCAATGGCGTGTTCAACGCTTTCCAGAGCAGGAGAGCCAGGTGTGGTCGGAATACCTGCTTCGGCAGCGACTTCACGCGCGGTGATTTTGTCGCCCATACGGCGCATTTGCTCCGGGGTCGGGCCGATGAAGGTTATGCCGTGTTCTTCAACCATTTCCGCAAAGTCGGCGTTTTCGGAAAGAAAGCCGAATCCCGGGTGGATGGCGTCGGCGCCGGTAATCAGCGCGGCGGAAATGATTGCGGATTTGTTGAGGTAGGAATCGCTGGAGCGGGCCGGACCGATGCAGACAGCTTCGTCAGCCAGACGGACGTGCATGGCATTGGCGTCGGCTTCAGAATGCACGGCAACGGTGCGGATGCCCATTTCGCGGCAGGCGCGATGAATCCTCAGGGCAACTTCGCCGCGGTTGGCAATCAGTACTTTTTCAAACATAATGTTATCCTATAAATTGCAGTCAGAGAATCTGTTATTATTCAATAACGACCAAGGGTTCGCCGTATTCGACGGGGTCGCCGCTTTCAACAAGAATCTTGCTGACTTTTCCGCCCTTGTGGGCTTTGACCGGATTATAAGTTTTCATTGCTTCAATGAGGCAGACCGTGTCGCCTTCGGCAACGGTGTCGCCGACTTTGACGTAATTCGGGCTGTTGGGATCGCTGGAGAGGTAGACAACACCGACCATCGGAGATTTGACGCTGCCCGGATTTTTGCTGTAATCTTCTTCAACGGGAGCAGCCGGAGCGGCGGCAGGAGCGGCAATCTGAGCCGGTGCTGCCTGCGGGAGCGGTGCGGGGACCGGTGCCGGCGCAAACGGAGGAAGCGGCGCAGCCGGGTGCGGATGATGTTTGCTCATGCTGATGCGGCAGCCTTCATCTTCGTATTCAAATTCGGTGAGGTTGCTTTTCTCAACAATTTCAGCTAGTCTGCTGATGATTTTAGGATCCAACATATTTTTATCTCTCTTTATTATTTACACAAATTCTACCTATTCTTACCTCCGATTTGCGTTAAAAACAACAAAAATATTATTAATGGGGATTTTTTTGCGGGAAGCCTGCTCGGCAGGCGCACCTGCGAGGTGAGCGATTGGTTCGCCGCCGAGGGATGGTGCATAAGGAGGTGCGTTGCTTGGATAGGGGCTGCCGGGAGAAAGAAAAATGTCATGTTTGGACTAACATTGAATGATAGTCGGGGATGATGTTCTTTTGCTTGGTAGAGGGTGTTTTTGTTGATGGTTTTAGATTCTGGAACAAGTTCGGGATGACATTTGTTTTATGTTTTGGCGGGATGCATATTGGCGGTTGTTTAAGGATAATTAATTTATACGCTTTATACATAAAGAAAAATTATGACAAGGGAGGGGAATATGTCAGAATATACCTGGTTGGTTTATGCGGTTTTGTCGGCTGTGGCGGCGGCTTTGGTCAGCGTGTTCGGAAAAATCGGGCTGCAGGGGCTGGATGCTAACACAGCAACGGTTATCCGTTCGGTGATTATGGCGCTGTTTTTGATTATGGTGATGATTGTGCAGCAGAATTTCAGCCATATTCATGAGATTTTGACGAATAAGCGGGCGATTTTGTTCATTTGCCTGAGCGGTATTGCCGGTGCGTTGTCCTGGCTTTTTTATTTTGTGGCTCTGAGATACGGCAAGGTTTCGCAGGTGGCGCCGGTGGACAAGCTCAGCGTGGTTTTGGCGACGATTATTGCGGTTATTTTTCTCGGGGAAACGATTTCCTGGATTTCCGGACTCGGTATCGGGCTGATTACGGTGGGAATTCTGATGGTCGCTTTGGGGTAGTGGCACAAAAATTGCATATCTTTTTTCAGGATTATTTTCTATGAGGAAAAAGATATGGCTTTGAGTATTTTTTCTGCTTCCGTCAGCGGCATTAACGCGCAGTCAAACGCAATGTCAACCGTGAGCGAGAATATCGCCAATATGCGTACCGTGGGTTATAAATCCAGTGACACGCTGTTTCAGACGATGCTGGGGACGCAGCCGGCTACCAAAAACAATGCCAGCGGCCTGGCCTCGTCGCGGACGGATATTCAGGGCGTCAGTTCCTATGTTCGTCACAATATTTTGCAGCAGGGCACGGTAACGTCGACCGGAAACAATTTTGACGTTGCCATTAACGGCGAGAACGCGTTTTTTGTTTTGGACAACGGTTACGGCGACATTTATTATTCCCGCGCCGGCGAGTTTGGCACGCGCGCCGAAAACGGACAACTGTATATGGTTAATGCTTCAGGGTATAAATTGCAGGGTTTTATGGCCAACGGCGACGGAACTTTTGCCGGAAACCTGTCCGATATTACGATTACTTATCCGGAGCGGATGCCTTCGGTGCCGACTTCCGAGGCCGAAATTACCGCCAATGTTCCGGCGGACGGCGTGGAAACCAGTACTTACGGGATTACCATTTACGGGCCGAACAACGATGGCAGAACCATGAATATGATTTTTTCAAAAGCCGAAGGCAAGCTGAATACGTGGAATGTCAGTTTTGCACTTGACGGCGGAACGGCGGCGACTGCACAGCCGATTGAAGTCAAATTTGACGACAAGGGGACTATTCTGACGCCGAAAAATATCAATATTAATATAGCCTGGGAAGACGGCAGCACCAATAATGTTGCGCTTGATATTTCCAATATGACGCAATATGCCGGTTCGGCCGGGGAAACGCATATTTCTCAGGACGGTGCGCCGAGCGGGGATTTTCGCGGCAGTTATATTGACCGGGACGGAATCGTTAAGGCCGAATACGGCAACGGAAAAGTTCTGGACATTGCCAAAATTGCGCTGATGGGCTTTACGGCGCCGGAAAACCTGACGCCGATTAATGGCACGATGTTTGAATATAACAGCGATGTCGGCGAAAGCCAGTATGTTATGGGGCCGACGACGAACAACACCAATATTCTGGTGCCGCAGTCGGTGGAAGCATCAAATGTTAATGTGGAAGAGGAATTTTCCGAGATGATTATGGTTCAGCGGGCTTATTCTCTTAATTCCAGCGCTTTTACGGCAGCCAATGAGATGACCTCTGTGGTGATAGATTTGAAAGAATAATCTACTGCCGTGAGAGAAAAGCCGCCTTCGTGAACTGTCCCCCGGAAGTTGGACAGCTTATCGGGCGGCTTTTTTTATGGGGAAGATTCTTTGTCCGGCGGCGGTTGGTTCGGTTTATTAAAAAAAATTCACAAATATAAAAATTTTGCTGGACAAGAGTAAAAATATCTATTATAAAACACTTCGTCAGCGATGCTCGGGTAGCTCAGTTGGTAGAGCAGAGGACTGAAAATCCTCGTGTCGGCGGTTCGATCCCGTCCCCGAGCACCATTCAAAAACCATCTTTAAAGATGGTTTTTTTTGTTCTTGGAATTTTTACGGGATCGAACCAAGGTTCGTCTGGCTCGGTAAGTTCGCTTCGCTCTCTAACTCGCTGCGGTCATTCGTTTTGTAAATTTCGCTTCGTTGCGCTGTCGCTGCTCGCTCAATAACAAAACTTCACCTGTCGTTAAAAATTAGTCCACCGGACTAATTTTTTTCCTCCAGCCCGTCCCCGAGCACCATTCAAAAACCATCTTTAAAGATGGTTTTTTTTGTTCTTGGAATTTTTACGGGATCGAACCAAGGTTCGTCTGGCTCGGTAAGTTCGCTTCGCTCTCTAACTCGCTGCGGTCATTCGTTTTGTAAATTTCGCTTCGTTGCGCTGTCGCTGCTCGCTCAATAACAAAACTTCACCTGTCGTTAAAAATTAGTCCACCGGACTAATTTTTTTCCTCCAGCCCGTCCCCGAGCACCATTCAAAAACCATCTTTAAAGATGGTTTTTTTTGTATCCAGAAAATCCGGTACCGCAATACCGGATTTTTCTTTATATAAGCGCAAAGTTGCGGCTTGTCAAGAAATTGGCTTTTTAAGAAAATATTTTTGACATGCAGTCAGGCGGAATGTATTATTTTTGTATAGTGAAAGAGTATGCTCGTTTGGGGCGTGCTCTTTTTTTATGCCGCCTTGGGGCGGTTTTTTTTGTCGTTTAGTTTAATCGAACGTTTTATGTGAACTTATTTGAGGAGTATATAATAAAAAAATATTTTTACAACCAATATTAAAACATTTTTCAATATTTAATTTTTACTAAGAAATATCAATAAGATATGTCATTAAAATGTTTTAAATGAATATTTTCTCCGGTAAGGCTTTGTTCTGTAGTGCAAAAACGTTCAATTAATGCAAACGCGGGAGAAGAATGTTTATCGGTTATATTCAGCTTGGTAATAATATCAGAGATGTCAGGGAACAGGACAGGGCGCTTCAGGCTTACGGTGCGGAAAATTCCTGTATGTTTGACATCATTTGCCGTTATGATGATTTTGGACAGCTGAAAAAACAAGAGTTGCAGCCGGGCGATGTGGTTGTGGTGAGTGATATTTCCCGTTTGGGAAATTCTTTGGCCGTGGTTCGGGACAATATTTGCTTTTTGGCGGAGCGCGGCGTTTCCTTTGTTTCCATTCGTGAAAATTACGAGTTTGTTCGTCAGGACGAGTTTTTGTCGCTATTGAAGGGGTTTGACCTGGTTTTGGATATCCGGGCGCGGCTGGCTTCGGCTTTGACGGCGAAAGCGCTGCATGAGAAAAAACAGGCCGGGCAAAAGCTGGGACGGCTTAAGGGAGCAAAAGTCAGAAAAATTCTCGACGGCAAGGCCGATGTTATTTTGAAAATGCTGAATGCGGGGATGTCACAGGTGAGAATCGCCAGCAGCCTTAATGTCAGCCGGGTTACTTTGTACCATTTTATAAAATCACACGACATTCTTAAGGAAAGACTAAGAAACTGAGGATGCCGGGATGAATTTGGAAAAAAGAGGAATTTTCAGAAGGAGAAGTAATAGTGCGGTTAACCATTGAGCAGGCTGTGCGAAAAGGATATAAAGACGTTTATTTTACCTGGCCCGGACTGGGGGATAATATTGTTATGTTTTTTGCGGCAGAGACTTATTTTAAAACAAAAGGCAAAAAGCTTCTTATCAGTACGAATCTGCCTGATTTGCTGGATAACAGCGACTATTGCGATTTTATTGACAATATTAATACGTCTGATTTTTCCGAGCGTTATAAAATTCTTCAAAAAGCAGGCATAACGCCTCATTTCTTGTCATGTACCCGGCTTAAATGGTTAAATGAAAATGAGAATGTTATACTGTGGCCTGACTGCCATATTGCAGCATCGTATTGTTCACAGTTGGGAATTTCCGGAAAAATTGATATTCAGCCGCGTTTATATTTCAGTGATGAGGAGAAATCTTTCGGACGTTTTTTTGAGAAGAAGCAAATTGCGATTATGACGGACGGCATGCAAAATTATAAAACTTATCCGTTTGAAAAACTTCAAAAAATAGTCAATGAACTTAAGAATGATTATAATTTTGTGCAAATTGGCAAAAAAAGCGATCAAAAATTAAAAAATTGTCTGGATAAGAGGGGAGCCTTTACAATCCGGCAAGTGGCGGCCGTGTTGCATAACAGCGATTGTTTTGTCGGCGGAATAGGCGGGTTGATGCATTTGGCCAAGGCTTCCGGATGTCCGGCCGTTATCACTTATTCGAAGGGAGAACCTTATCATTTAGCTTTTTATCCCGAGAATATAAATGTTGTTGCCCGGAAGTGCTGTGATTTGTGCGGGCGCAATTTGCGCGATCCGCAGCATCAGCGTTGTTTGAATAATTATTCCTGCATTCGCAGTATAAAAACAGCAGATGTGGTGGCTGCAATTCGCCGTATGATGTCCCAAAGACGGGAGGCTGGGCCTTTTGTGGTTGAGATTAAAGGGAATGAGCGTAAAGGGTTGGAGCATTATTGGGCGCAGTTTAAAACATTATATTGCGATGGGGCTTTTGTCAGAAACAATGTCAAAAAATATTACATTTCGCTTTTGGGGCTTCCTTTGTTCAAATGTATTATCAGTGAAAGAAAGCGGAAGTTCTTTTTTTTGAATATCTTGTTATGCGTCATAACGCAGGATGATCTTTATAATTAAATTCAGAAAGGAAAAACATGCAAAAGAAAAAATGTGCTTATGTTTTGGCGGCAAGCCAGAATATTATATTTGCCGCAGGCAATGTTGCCTTGGAGTTAAACCGTTATATGCCGGATGAGGAATTTGATATTCTGATTTATCATCGAGGACTGGAACGAAAAGACGTTAAGGCGTTGAATAAAATAAAAAATGTTGTTTTGCGTGAGTTTATTCTTCCTCAAGGGTTTGAAGAAGCTATTTTGAATAATATGCCAAGCGGCCGCCTGAAAAACAAAAATTCACTGCTGACGTTTGCTCATTATGAAGTTTTTAATTTGTTGGATGAGTACCAAACAGCGATATGGCTGGATATTGATACTTCTGTCCAGGGAAATATTAAGGGGCTACAGTCCTTTGGACCTGTAGGGATGGCTGAAGATAAACATGATTATGGTCGTTTTCCGGTACAGGTTAATTTTGTAAAGCCGGTACCGGGGTTTGATATGGAAGCTCCTGCTTTTTGCAGTGCGGTTGTCGTAGCCTCGGATAAGTTGCCGGATCCTAAAAAAATATATAAGTGGTGTTTGGATAAAAGTATTGAACTGGCTGAATATTTGATTACACCGGATCAGGGAATTATTAATTTGGCTTTGCAATATTTTAAGTTAAAAGTGAATGTTTTTCCTTTTGAAGAGTATATTGCTTTTTCTTCGTGGCCGCAGGCACATTTGGCAAAAATAGTTCATTTTGGTACGGCGGCGAAAGTTTGGAATACTTCCGACCTTTATCAAGCTTATCCGCAATGGCAGCGAACACATCTGGAATATCTGTCTTTGGGCGGGAGCGATTTTGACCGTAGTACTTTGGAACAGAACAATATTATTGTCGGTTATCGTTACTTGCAACAGGAATGTCATGAACTCAAAGAACTTTTGCAACGGCAAAGAAATTACTTTGAGAGCGGCTATGGCCGAAAGTCTTATTATCTTTTTGGCTTTTTGCCGCTTTTGTCATGGCGTAAAAATATGTCTTCTTTGAAAATCAAGTTTTTAGGGGTGCCGTTATGGAAGGAAAAGAGAAAGAACAATAAGCGCAGTTTCTTTTTGTTGGGTTTTATTCCTCTTCTTAAAATAAACAGGAAATGATAAAATGAAGAGGCTTAGATGACATTGCTTGCGTCTTATATTGATAATTTTACCGGGGTGAAGGCTCTTTGTATCGGGGATATTATGCTGGACAGGTTTTTGTACGGCAAGGTTAACCGTATTTCGCCGGAAGCACCGGTGCCGGTTTTCTTTTTTGAGCGGGAAAAGCAGATGCTGGGCGGCGCCGGAAACACGGCGGCCAATATGGCGGCTCTGGGCTGCAGGGTGACTTTTGTCGGAATTGTCGGGCGGGACGAAAACGGCAGAAAGCTGACTTCTCTGTTGTCTGCGGCCGGCGTGCACAGCCATTTGCTCCGGCTGGAAAATTATCCGACAATTGTCAAGACCAGGCTGATTGCCGGAAATAATCATCTTTTGCGTGCCGACCAGGAAGAGGTTTTGCCGATTATTGAGGATTTGCTGCCGCGTTTTGAGCGGATTTTGGAGCGTGCCGTGAGGAGCGCGGATATTGTCGTGCTTTCCGATTACAACAAAGGCCTGCTGACGCCGGTGACGGCGCAACTGATTATCCGCCTGTGCTCCAAGTATGACAAGCCAGTTATCATTGATCCCAAAGGTTCTGATTATACCAAATACCGCAACGCCGTTTTGGTGAAGCCGAATCTGAAAGAGTTTGCCGAGGCTACAGGCAGGCAGTACAACCCCAAAGACGCAGATTTTGCCCAACAGGTGAGAGCCGGGGCGGCGGCGTTGTTTGCCAAATACAACATTAAAAATCTGCTGATTACCTTAAGTGAACACGGGATGATTTTTGTCAGCGCGGATAATGCCGCGGATGTTTTGCAAATTCCGACAGAGGCGAAGGAAGTGTTTGACGTTTCGGGAGCCGGGGATACTTCGCTGGCGGCACTCGGGGCATCTCTCGGCTGCGGCGTTCCTGTGAAAGACGCCATGAAGCTGGCAAATCTGGCGGCGGGTATTGCCGTGGGCAAGCTGGGGACGGCCTGCGTCAGCGCGCGGGAACTGAAAAACGCCTTGTCACGCAAGGAAACGCCGGAAGACGGCTGGGTGCAAAAACGCAAAATCATTACGGCGGATGAGGCGGAGGCTCTTATCCGCGATTTGAAAAAGCAGGGTAAGACAAGCGGTTTTACCAACGGCTGTTTTGACTGCCTGCACCTTGGGCATCTGCATTCCTTTATGCAGGCCAAAAAGGAATGCGACGTGCTGTTTGTCGGGGTTAATGCCGATGAGTCTGTTCGGCGTCTGAAAGGAAGTTCGCGGCCGTTACAGGACGAAAAGACCCGGGCCATGCTGCTGGCTTCTCTGGAGTTTATCGATTATGTCATTGTCTTTAATGAGGATACGGCTTTACCGCTGGTAAAAAAGCTGCGGCCGGACGTTATTGCCAAGGAAGGCTATGCGCCGGAGAACTGGCCGGAAGCCCGGTATGTGATGTCTTACGGGGGAAGGGCTGTGACGCTGCGGCGGCTTGACGGTTATTCTACGTCGAATTTTGTTGCAAAAATGAAAGGTTAAAATTATGAAAGAATTTATTGAAAACGAGTTTCGCAATATTTCCTGCAATTTTATTCATTTACAGGCGCTGGCGCCGCAGATCGAGGCTGTTGCCGGGCTTTGCGTTGCGGCTCTGAAAAGCGGCAACAAAATCATGTTTTGCGGCAACGGCGGCAGCGCGGCAGACTCTCAGCATCTGGCGGCGGAGCTGGTCGGACGTTATAAGATGAACCGTCCGGCAATGAACGCGCTGGCTTTGACCGTGGATACGTCAATTTTGACGGCGGTCGGCAATGATTACGGTTATGATACGATTTTTGAACGCCAGGTCGAGGGGCTGGGCAAAGAAGGGGACGTTCTGGTCGGGCTTTCAACCAGCGGCAATTCCAAAAATGTGCTGCTGGCTTTTGAACTGGCTCAGAAAAAAGGGATTAAAACCGTGGCCATGACCGGTTCTTCCGGCGGCAAGATGAAAGAACTTGCCGATTATGCGATTAACGTGCCTTCCGACGTGACCAACAATATTCAGGAAATGCATATTGCCGTGGGGCACCTTTTGTGCGGCGTTATTGAGCGTGAAATCAATGGCTAGGCGGGCTTTGTTTCTGGACAGGGACGGAACCATAAACGTTGATTACGGTTATGTTTTTGAGCCGGAAAAGTTTCACTTTATTGACGGTATTTTTGATTTGTGCCGGAGAGCGCAGAATTTGGGCTATTTGATTATCGTGATAACGAATCAGTCAGGAATTGCCCGCGGCTATTATGACGAGAATGATTTTCAACGCCTGACGGCTTATATGAACGCGGAATTCCGAAAACAGGGCATTGATATTGCCGATGTTTTTTACTGTCCGGATTTGGACGGTGAGAATCGCAAGCCCGGCTGCGGCATGTTTTTGCAGGCTCAGCAGAAATATGACATAGACATGGCCGCTTCTGTTTCCGTCGGGGACAAGGAGCGGGATGTGGCTGCCGGGGAAAAAGCCGGCGTAGGGCGGAACTTTTTGTTTAACAATAATTTTGACGAGATTACGGAGGCATTATGATTATTGTAACCGGAGGAGCCGGGTTTATCGGTTCCAACATTATTGCCGCGCTGGAGAAGCAGGGGCATAAGGATATTGTTGTCGCAGACTGGCTGGGATGTGATGACAAGTGGAAAAATATTGCCAAACGCGAGCTGGCGGCGGTTGTCGCACCGGAGGAGCTGTTTCCTTTCCTGGCGGCACATCGTGATGAAATTACGGCAGTTGTTCACATGGGCGCTATTTCGGCAACGACGGAAAAAGACGTTGATTTGATTATCCGTTCAAATTTTCAGTTGAGTTGGGATTTGTGGTGTTTTTGCCGGGATTACCGCAAACAGTTTATTTATGCTTCATCAGCGGCGACTTACGGCGACGGAAGCTTGGGATTTGAAGACCGCGGGGATTTGGATTTTGTCAACGGGCTGCGGCCGTTAAATCCTTATGGCTGGAGTAAGGTTTTGTTTGACCGCAAGGTTGCCCGGGAGGTTTTTGAAAAGCGGGAAACGCCGCTTCAATATGCCGGTTTGAAGTTTTTCAACGTGTACGGGCCGAACGAATATCACAAGGGCGGGCAGAAAAGCGTTGTGGCGCATATCTTTCCGGCGGTTTTGAAAGGCGAGGAGGTAAAACTGTTTCGTTCATATCATCCTGATTATGCCGACGGGCAGCAAATGCGGGATTTTGTGTGGGTGGGCGACTGTGTCGATGTCGTTTTGTGGCTATTGAAGAATCCGCAGACCAACGGGCTGTTTAATGTCGGCAGCGGTAAGGCGCGTTCTTTTTATGATTTGGCCAAGGCGACATGGAATGCTTTGGGACTTCAGGAAAAAATCGGCTATAAGGATATGCCGGAAGAACTGCGCGGGAAATATCAGTATTTTACGCAGGCGGATTTGCGCAGGCTGCGGGGTGCCGGTTATGAGCGGGAGATGACCTCTCTTGAGGACGGCATAAGGCAGTATGTTGTTGATTATCTCAGCAAAGAAGACAAGTATGTCTGATGGCGGGAGAGGATGAAATAATTGTTTTGACAAAAAGGAGATATGGTGTTAGCTCTATAATGGTAAGTTTTATTATTTAATTATATATATTATGGATACAAAGTTGAAAGTCGGTTTTTATCTGAATGGCGATAAGACCGTGACAAAGGTTAAAAGCAAGGATTCAATTGCCGTTGTGTTTGACGTGGTAAACCGTTTGGCCGTTCTGCCTCTGGATTATCAGTATAATTTTAAGGATTTGCAGTCGGTGATTTGCGGGCTGGGAAACGAAGACTATGCGGCTGAAATCCCGACGCAAGGACATCTGCGGCTGATGCATGAGCATTATGACGAACTGTCGAAGGCTTTGCTCCGTTTGGGCACTGCATTTCCGAAAAAGCATTGTTGGACGGCGGACAAGCATGATGAGGGATCTTATTATACGCAGCTTATTCAGTCCGGTTATGTCAACCATGCCGGGGAGGAAGAACAATGTCCGGCGGTGCTGGTGATTGCTTTTTGAATTTTTTTATTTATTCGAGCCTGTGGCTGCTTTGGGCAGCGCAGGCTTTTTTGGGCGGTTATATCATTTTAGCTATAATCTAAAAGACAGCGTGGAAATCCTCTTTAAGACGGCGGGGACGCTTGACCGAAGGGGTTTTTTTATGTATAATGAACCTTGTGGTGTGTGTAGGTACCTGACCGGCGCTGTTGAAGACAATATCGGAAATAACCGGGAAAGTCCTAGACGAAAAGAAATCTCCCGCGCGGCTGAGATGTAAGACGCGGGAGATTTTTTTTGTGTCCGGTATAAAAAAAACGCGGCGTAAAAAAATGCCGCGCTCCTTGCGGAAACACGGCATTTTGAAAAGCTTTGCAGCAATTAGAATGTGTATCTGATACCTGCAGAGTATTCGTTCATGTAGTCGAGGTCGCTGCCTTCAACAACAACATGACGGAACATACCGCGGACGGCAACATTGTCGGTTACGTTGTACTGCAAACCGGCACCGAAACGATAGCCGAGGCCTTCGTCTTTGCTGCGGCGTTCAACAAAACTTTCCTGGTCGCCGTTCAGGGCTCTTGTCTTCAATTCATAAGAACCGATACCGGCGCTGCCGACGATTTCAAATTTCTGTTCGCAACCCAAAGGAATGTAACCTAAAGCGTCAATACCATAGCTCTGGATACGGGAAGTATTTTTGCCGTAGAACTGGCGTGTTTCATTCTGAGAACGCTGGAAGTAAGCTTCAACGCCGAAGTTTGTGTTGAATTTTGTACCGAGGACGAGCGAAGCGCTGTCGTAGTTGTTTTCCTGAGCGTTGAATTTTTCGTTATAGCCCCAAACCTGGTCATGGTGGGCAATACCGGCATCAGAATAGTTGTAATCAAGACCAACATAAGGTTTGATTTCGATAGCATTTGCGGCAGAAGCGGCGAATACGCAAGCAACACCAGCTAATAACAAAGTTTTTTTCATGTATAAATATCCTTTATCTGTTAACAGAATATATCGGCTTACTAAACGTCTAAACGAGTTAGACGGTATTGGGCAGCATTCTTGCTACCATCAATGGTTTATAACATACTACATATATTTTAATTTTCAAGGGCTAAATTTTCAAAGTCTAATGTATTATATAGATATTTAGTTTGAGAAACCCGGCAAAACAGCGGTTTTTCTTCAACAATTATTTATCTTTTGCGCTTATAAAGAAAGTTGGTTTTATTTTGGAGAAGAATATGAGATACACGACTTTGAACAACGGTCTGAAAATGCCGGTCATCGGCCTTGGAACCTGGAAATCCAAGCCGGGAGAGGTTTATCAGGCGGTTATCTGGGCATTGAAAGCCGGTTACCGGCAGATTGACTGTGCGCAAATTTACGGCAACGAGAAGGAAATCGGCCAGGCGTTGCAGGATGCGTTTAAGGACGGTTTGGTCAAACGCGAGGAGCTTTGGGTGACCTCAAAGCTGTGGAACAACGCCCATGCGGCGGCGGATGTTTTGCCCGCGCTGAAAAAGACTCTGGCGGATTTGCAGCTCGAGTATCTGGATTTGTATCTTATTCACTGGCCGGTGGTGCAAAAGAAGGAAGTTATTTTTCCTTCCGGTGCCGAGGATATGCTGTCGCTTGAGGAAGTTCCATTATCGGAGACCTGGCGGGAGATGGAAAAAGCGGTCAAAGCCGGGCTGGTGCGCTCAATCGGCCTGTCTAACTGCGGCGAAAAGCGTATCGGCGGCGTTTTGGCGGCTTGCAGCCTTAAGCCGGCGGTTTTGCAGATTGAGAATCATCCGTTTTTGCAGCAGAAAGAGCTGATTGCCTTTTGCAAAAAGCAGGGGATTGCGGTGACGGCCTATTCGCCGCTAGGGTCGCAGGATCGGAGCAACAAGCAGCCGGACGAGCCGCTTTTGTTACAGCATCCGGTTATTCTCGGCATTGCCGAAAGATTGCAGGTTTCGCCGGCGCAGGTTCTGATTGCCTGGGCGGTCAACCGTGGGGTTATTGTTATTCCGAAGTCGGTTAACGAAGAGCGGCTGTGGCAGAATCTGGAGGCTTACAAGCTGAAGCTCGGCAAGGAAGACATGCAGGAAATTGCCACGCTGGAACGCGGCTTCCGTTATGTCAACGGCGCGGCTTTTGCTTACGGCAGTTATACGACGGAGAATATTTTCGAATAGGCTGAAAATATCAGATACGGGAGAAGACGAAGTCCGCGAGAGCTGCTTCGTCTTTCCATTTTATGGAGATTTCCAACACCCGGAAATGCGGCCGGAGCGCGGCGGGGATTTTGACGAAGTCTTTGGCGGTGGTATAAAGGACGGCGCCTTTTTCCTGAGCTTCGTCCATGAGTTTTTGCAGGTCGCTTTCGGTATAGAAATGGTGGTCGGGAAAATCATGTTCGGCAATGACGTTGACGCCGCATTCCTTGAGTGAAGCATAAAACTTTCCGGGGCGGCCGATGCCGGCAAAGGCAATCGCGTTTATGGTTTGAGCGTCGGGAATCGGTTCGGGGCAAATCTGCCCTTCAAAAACAGGGAGGCTGCCGAGCAGGGGGCGGATATTCTGTTTGTCGCTGCCGATGATGACAGCGGCGTCGGCGCGCGCCAGGCCTTTGCTGAGGCTTTCCCGCAACGGGCCGGAAGGAACCGGACGGCAGTTGCCGAATCCGAAACCACCGTCAATAATGAGGAAAGATAAATCCTTATGCAGGGTAGGATTCTGAAAACCGTCATCCATAATGATAATGTCGGCGCCGTTTTGCTGTGCTAAAACAGCGGCTTTGCCGCGGTCGGCGTTTAAGGCAACAGGCGCCTCGCGCGACAGGAGCAGCGGTTCGTCGCCGGTGTCGGCCGCCGTGTGGCGTTCAGAATCGACAATGATGTTTTGCAGCCTGCCGCCATAGCCGCGCGATACAAAAAACGGATTTTTGCCGCCGCGTTTGAGAATCCCTGCAAGGGAAACGGCGGTCGGGGTTTTGCCGCTGCCGCCGGCGGTGAGGTTACCGACACAGATGACGGGAATTGCCGCATGGCAGGGCTTTTTTAATTTCAGGCGCAAAGCCGTCAGCCCGGCATAAATCCAGCCGGCGGGAAGCAGGGCGGTTGAGAGCAGGGTTTTGTTTTTCCAGAAAGACGGCGTTTTCATTATGAAATATATCCCCTGACTTTATCGAGAATCCCGTCCAAGACTTTGTTTTCTCCGGATGCCCAGTTATAAGCCAGGCTGCGTTTGGCTTCAAGCAACTCGGGGGATTTGAGGAGGTTGATAACCGTGTCTTTGAGTTCCAGCACGTCGTTGACCTGAATAATTGCGTCGGCTTTTTTGGCGCGGTTCATGGCGTCGGTAAAATTGTGCATGTGCGGGCCGACAATGACGGCGTCACGCATACGGGACGGCTCCATAAAGTTCTGGCCGCCGTGAGGAATGAGCGAGCCGCCGATGAAAACCAGCGGGCAGAGGCTGTACCACAAGCCCATCTCACCGATGGTGTCGGCAATGTAAACGTCGGTTTCGGGGATGATTTCGTCGCCGGCGGAGCGCAGGCTGGTTGATAAGCCGGAGATTTCTTTGACGGCGCTGTTGACTTCGTAGCCGCGCTGCGGGTGGCGTGGCGCGATGATGGTCAGCAGTCCGGGGGCGGCTTCTTTTATTTCGGGAATAAAACGGGCGATTTTGGCTTCTTCGTCATGGTGGGTCGAGCTGACGAGCCAGACCGGGCGGGAGCCTATGCGGCGTTTTAACTCCGCCAGTTTTTCCGCATCAACGGGAATCGGCAGGCCGGCGTATTTGATGTTGCCGAGGCAGGCAGTTTCTTTGGCACCGAGGACTTTCAGGCGGTAAGCGTCTTCTTCGGACTGGCCGAGGCAGAAAGTGAAACAGCCGAGAAGTTCGCGGCTGATGAAGTCAAATTGCTGCCAGCGTTTGAAGGATTTGTTGGAGATGCGGCCGTTGACGAGCACAAGCGGAATGCCGCGTTTTTTGATGCCGGAGAGCATGGCCGGCCAGAAGTCGGATTCAAACCACAGGGCCAAATCCGGGTGCCAGTGGCGGAGGAAGCGGGTGGTAAACGCCGGGTTGTCAATCGGGATATATTGATGAAAGGCACGGTTTGGCAGGCGTTTGGCCATGATGTCGGCGGAGGTGGTGGTGCCGGTGGTAACCATGACGTGCGCATCGTCGTAAATTTCCAGCAGGCGGTTTATCAGCGGCAGCATGGAAATGGACTCGCCGACGGATGCGCCGTGAAACCAGATGAGGCGGCCTTCGGGGCGTTTTAACAATGGCTTGCCGATGCGTTCGTTAAAACGCTTCATGTCTTCTTTGCCGTTTTCCTGGCGTTTTTTGATGTATCTTTTTATCGCGACCGGGTAGAGGAGGCGAATCAGCGTGTTGTAAATGTTGATAAACATTAACGCTCCTTGCGGTTATTTTTTTACGGGCATTGTCGGGTAGGGGTAGGTCTTCTTTTTCTTGACCTTGTGGCTGGGATAAACCGGCTCGCGGCCAACGGCCTTATCCGCGCCGACGCTGGCTTCCACCAGGGCTTTTTCTATCTCCAGGCGGTGTTTTTCAAGCTCTTCCGCCGAGGCGTCTTTGGGAATGAAAAACGGTTTGGTGCAGTTCAGCACACCGCGGGAAAACGGCAGGGGAATCATCATGTCGTCCCAGCTTTTGCGGGAGATGAAAGCCCGGCTGACGCTGTAGACCATGCCGATAACCGGTTTGCCGCTTTTCTGAGCGAAGACCAGCGGGCTCAAGGTCATTTCCATGGCCGGTCCGGTCGGCCCGTCGGGGGTGAAGCAGATTGACTTGTCGCTTTTCAGCGCTTTCAGAAGCTGGATGGCGGCGGCGCGGGAGTTGCTGGTGCTGGAACCTTCGATTTTGCCGAGGCCGAAGTTGCCGAGAACCTTGCCCATGAGCTGGCCGTCCTTGTGTTGGGAAATCAGGGCGTACAACGGGTGTTTTTTGTTCCAGAACGTGGCGATGAGAGAAGTGCGCGCGTGCCACATGACGATAATGACGCTTTTATGTTCGTCCCAGACGGCGTTCATCTCGTCGAGGCCGTTGACCTGCCATTTGGTTGTGACTCTGACCAGGCGGATGTAGGCGCTGATGAGTTTGCTGATGATTGTTGTTGCAAAGTTTGATTTGAGCAGTTTGCGGGTAACTTTTTTGAGTGTTTTGGCCATGGTTATGCGTTCTTCTTGATGAGTTCGGTGACGGCTATGCCGATGGTTTCATCGTCGGTGATAACGACTTCGCCGCGGCCGATGAGGATGTTGTTGGCATAAATGTCAACATAGTCGTTCAGGCTGCGGTCAAGTTCGACGACGGCGCCGCGCCCCAGCTTGAGCAGCTGGTGGATGCGCAGGCTGGCCGAGCCGAGCACGACGGACAGTTCAACGTTTATTTCTTTGCCAAGATTGTCAACAGCCGGATTTTTAGCCATGTCAGATATCCCAAATTAAAATACAAATTCCTTTTGCTAATTTAACCGCTTTGTTCCTAAATTGCAAGGCGGATATCCGAAATGTGAACAAATATCCGGAGCGGGGGAGATGACTGTGGATTAATGCAGAATGAAATTGCCCCGGGCGGAGATTTGTGGCAAAACTAAATGTCGGAAATCCGGCGCGGACTCTTGCAGGATGAAAAGAGGCTGCCTATATTATCATTATACTATGCAACGTTAAGGTAAGAAACTATGGCTGTAAAAAAAGAAAAGTATCCGGCTCTGCCGCTCAGAGACATTGTGGTTTATCCGAAGATGATTGTTCCGCTGTTTGTCGGGCGCGAAAAGTCTATCCGGGCTTTGCAGGAGGCGGTTGACAAAGAGCAGAACATCGTTCTGGTGACGCAGAAAGACGCCGCCGAAGAAGAAGCCTCGCCCGAAAACGTGTACGGCGTCGGCACGCTGGGCGCGGTGTTGCAGCTTTTGAAACTGCCGGACGGAACGCTCAAAGTTTTGATTGAGGGCGTGGAGCGCGTCAGAATCGACAGGTTTACCGACAATCAGGACTATATGGAAGTGATTGCCGCCGCCATGCCCGAGCATGAAAAAGACAGCCTGGAAATGGAGGCTTTGTCGCGCGCGGTGGTGTCGCAGTTTGAGGAATATGTCAAGTTGTCGAAAAAGATTCCGGCCGAGGTGCTGGTGTCTATCAACCAGATTGAAGACCTGAGCAAAATGGCCGACACGATTGCTTCGCACCTGTCTTTGAAAATCGCCGACAAGCAGGAACTGCTGGAAGCGCAGAGCCTGAAAGAGCGGTTTGAAAAAATCCTCGGTTTTATGAACGCCGAAATTACCATGCTGGAAGTCGAAAACCGTATTAAGACCCGCGTCAAAAAGCAGATGGAGAAGAGCCAGAAGGAATATTATCTTAACGAGCAGATGAAGGCGATTCAGAAAGAACTCGGCGACAGCGAGGACGAAGAACTTTCCGAATATATGAAGAAGATCAGCAAGACCCGTCTGAGCAAAGAGGCCAAGGAAAAAGTTCTGACCGAGGTCAAAAAGCTCAAGACCATGAGCCCGATGTCAAGCGAGGCGACGGTGGTGCGCAATTATCTGGACTGGGTTCTCGGTATTCCGTGGAAGAAACCGTCACGCGTCAAAAAAGACCTGCATGAGGCGATGGCGGTTCTGGACGCCGACCATTACGGTTTGGAAAAAGTCAAGGAACGCATTATTGAATATCTGGCGGTGCAGTCCCGCGCCGATAAAGTCAAAGGTCCGATTTTGTGCCTTGTCGGCCCTCCGGGCGTGGGCAAGACCTCTCTCGGCCGTTCCATTGCCAAGGCAACCGGGCGTCATTTTGTCCGGGCATCGCTGGGCGGTATGCGTGACGAAGCGGAAATCCGCGGACACCGCCGCACCTACATCGGTTCCATGCCGGGCAAGATTATTAAAGGCATGAAGAAAGCCGGGACGTCTAATCCGCTGTTTTTGCTGGATGAAATTGACAAGCTGGGTAATGATTATCGCGGCGACCCGAGTTCGGCGCTGCTGGAGGTGTTGGATCCGGAGCAGAATTCGACCTTTAACGACCATTATCTGGAACTGGATTATGATTTGTCGGATGTGATGTTTATTACGACGGCGAACTCTTTGGATATGCCGCGGCCGCTGCTCGACCGTATGGAGATTATCCGCCTGTCCGGCTACACCGAGGAGGAGAAAATCGAAATCGCCAAGCAGCATCTGCTGCCGAAGATTTTTGAGGAAAACGCCGTCAAGCCGACTGAGTTGTTTATCAGCGACGAGGCTATCCGTGACGTCATTCGCTATTATACCCGCGAGGCCGGGGTGCGCAATCTGGAGCGCGAGCTGGCGACGATTGCGCGCAAGGCGATTAAAGATATCATCATGGCGCAGGAGGATAAAAACGCTGCGGTTAAAATGGTTAAGGTGACGGAAAAGAATCTGGAAAAATATCTGGGCGTCATCAAGTATCGTTACGGCGAAGCCGAAGACCAAGACCATATCGGCGTGACGACCGGTTTGGCCTGGACTGAAGTCGGCGGCGACATCCTGTTTATCGAAGCGGTGGATATGCCGGGCAAGGGCAAAATTACGCAGACCGGAAAGCTGGGCGAGGTGATGAAGGAATCCATTGAAACGGCGTATTCGGTTGTTCGCGCGCATTCAAAAGAGCTGGGCATTGATCCCGAGATTTTTGAAAAAACGGACATCCACGTTCATGTGCCCGAAGGGGCAACGCCGAAAGACGGGCCGTCTGCCGGTATCGCCATGTACACGACGCTGGTTTCGGTGCTGACCAAAACGCCGGTGCGCAAAGACGTAGCCATGACCGGGGAGATTACCCTGCAAGGGCGCGTGCTGCCGATCGGCGGGCTGAAGGAAAAGCTGCTGTCGGCGTTGCGCGGCGGGATTAAGACGGTGATTATTCCCAAAGACAATGAAAAGGATTTGGTAGAAATTCCCGATATTGTCACCAAGGGGATGAAGATTATTCCGGTGAAGGAAGTGAGCGAGGTTTTGGCTGTGGCTTTGAGGAACCCCAAAAAAAAGCGTTAGCGGGAATTTGCTGCCGTTGATTTAAAAGGCTCGTTTGCGCGAGCCTTTTTTGTGTGCCGGATTTCTGAATGGGGCAAAAGGGACGCGCTGTGTGGCGATAACGGGCGTGTGGCGGGAGGCTGATGCCGGGTGCGAATCTTGTGAATCGGCGGCGGTGTTTTTCGCGGAAAGGCTTGTCTGGTGCGGATTTCCTGTGAATAACTTGAAAAAAATGTTAGATTGGGGATTATTTTGCTTTTTTTTGCAGATTTTCTGCGGGTAAGCGTTGATTTTGTTTGACTCGGGCTTTTTTTCGTTCTTAAATTTTCCTGTAGCCGCAGAAATGCTGCTGCATGGTTTGTAACTTAATATTTAGAGGGAGTCCTCACCGTGAATAAAAATGAATTGATTTCCAGCATCTCTAACGATACTGGCTTAACCAAAACTGATTCTGCCAAAGCTGTTGACGCATTCATCGCTTCTGTTACCAATGCTTTGAAGTCTGGCGACGAAGTTCGTTTGGTTGGTTTCGGTACATTTGCCGTTTCCAAACGTTCTGCCACAACCGGCCGCAATCCGCGCACCGGTGCCGAAATCAAAATTCCGGCTCGCAAACAGGCTAAGTTTAAGGCTGGTAAGGCTCTTCAGGACTCTGTAAACTAATTGGGGGATGTGCAAAAGAGCTGTCATGCTTGTAATTTTATCGCTCGTGTACTTCTGTGTACACGTCACTCAAAAATCACAGCGCAGCACAGCTCTTTATCCCACCCATGGATGATTAGTTTGAAAGGCTCGCGTTTGCGAGCCTTTTTTGGTGTCAAAAAATCACTGCGTAGCATGCCCAAAAATCATGCTCATAAGGGGGATGTGCAAAAGGGCTGTCATGCTTGTTGTTTTTCTTCTCGTGTAGCTATTTGTACACGTCGGCGAAAAACAACGGCGCAGCACAGCTCTTTATCCCGCCCATGGATGATTAGTTTGAAAGGCTCGCAAACGCGAGCCTTTTTTTGTTATGGGTTTTGTTCTTTGGGGATGAGGTTTATTTCCATATCAAAATTTAAGCTGTCGCAATAAGCTTTGAGGTTTATCAGTCTGAAATTCTTCAAAGCTTTGCCTTCTTCCATACGCATGACAGTCAGTGTGGCGTGAGGGGTTTTGTCGGGGATTTCATCATAACTGATATTGCGTTGCAAGCGGCAGTCATGGAGTTTTCTTCCCAAGTCACGGTAAAATTTGTCTTTGTTCATTTTTCTAAAGCTCCTTGTTTGAATGAAACAAAAAACCGTCTTTAATTTAAAGACGGTGGAGCTAAACAACTGCGATAATACAGACGTGGGTATTCAATATATTAACCACACTCCACCTTGGAAGTGGATATTTTTATTATCGGGGTGTTGTTTAGACACCGCAGACAGAACGCCTGTCTGCATTTGTTACTGTAGCTGAGGCGCAAGGAAATGTAAAGGAATTTTTTTGCGGGGAGCCTGCTCGGCAGGCGGCGGAAAGTTAGCGGTTGGCTGTCCCGTGCATAATGAGGCGCGTTGCTTAGATTGTGCCTGCCGTTTGTTCTATTAATCACACCCCTCCTAGCCTCCTTCAATTCCGACTACCTGTTGTTTCGGCAGCTACCGCTTCCTCCCAACAGTAAGTACAATTCCGACTATATCCTTTTGTTCGGTTCGTTTCACTCCCTCCAAAAGGAAAGTCTCATTGTGTCTCCTTATAAAAAACAACGTTAGTTGTTTTTTCTTGCGGCCATGCGTCTCCTCTCAAAAAGCAACGTTAGTTGCTTTTGGCTTCGGCCGTCTCAGGGGAGGAATAATCTGATTCTTTAGTTATTTTATTATCTTTAAACCGGCACTATCCAGTCCCTCCCCTGAGGTAGGGGAGGCTAGGAGGGGTGTGATGTTCAAGGATGACATTTTTTGCTTGGTAGGGGGACGTTCTTGTTGCTGGTTTTAGATGCCGGAGTCGATAGTTGGCGATTGGCAAGCGTCAGCGCAGACAGAGCCTTACGTGACGAACGAGCTTGTCGAGGACAAACGAGTTCGGCATGACAATTTGGATAGTTGGTTTTACCTGGATGTCCGGATTAAATCCGAACATGACATTTTTTTGCTTGTTTGAGGTACGTTCGTGTTGATGGTTTTAGACCCTGAAACAAGTTCAGGGTGACAATTTTGATGGTTAGTTTGAAAGAAAATGCCGGTTTGGAGACCGGCATTTTTTGTGTTTTCTAGGCTGCGATGTTTTGCAGGTGTTCGGGGATAATCAAATCCGCTTCAATGGTGGAGGTGATGTCTTCCAGACTGAACAGCGGGTTGATTTCTTCAAGGATAAGCCCGTTTTCGGTAACGCGCAGAACGCAGCGTTCGGTAACGATGAGGTCTACTTCATGTGCCGCAGTCAGGGGCAGGGTGCATTTTTTCAGAATCTTGACGCCGTTTTTGGAAAGGTGTTCCATGGCGACAATCACTTTTTTGGCGCCGACGACCAAATCCATGGCGCCGCCCATTCCCGGAACCATAACGCCGGGAACCATCCAGTTGGCAATGTTTCCTTCTTGGTCAACCTGCAATGCGCCCAAAACCGTTGCGTCGATGTGGCCGCCGCGAATCATCGTAAAAGAAGTCATGCTGTCAAAAAAGACGGCGCCCTGTTTGGTGGTGACGGGAATGCCGCCGGCGTTGGTTATTTTGGGGTTGATGTTTTCGGGAGCCGGTTTGGGGCCGACGCCGATAACGCCGTTTTCAGACTGAATCATAACGTGCATTGACTGCGGGATGTAGTTGGCGACTTCCGTCGGCAGGCCGATGCCCAGAGTGACATAATCACCCTCGTGCAGTTCTTTGGCTACGCGTCTGGCGATGATTTCCCTGATTTGTTCTTTGCTTAATTCCATATTCATGTTTCCTGTCTGTGGTTAGGCGATAATGTAGTCGACGAAGACGCCGGGAATCGTGACCATATTGGGGTCGAGGCTGTCTTCGACGAGTTCATCGGTTTCAACAATGACGGTTTTTGCTGCGGTGGCCATGACCGTGTTGAAGTTTCTGGTGCTTCCTTCCAGATAAACATTGCCGAACTTGTCGGCCTTGGTGCCGTAAATGAGGGCGAAGTCCGCTTTGAGCGGTTTTTCAAGCAGATATTTTCTGCCGTCGAGTTCCATGGTTTGTTTTCCCTCTTCGACAACGGTGCCGACGCCGGTCGGGGTCAAAACGCCGCCCAAGCCTGCGCCGCCGGCACGAATCCGCTCGACAAGCGTTCCCATGGGGACCAGTTCGACTTCAAGTGAGCCGTCGTGCATCTGGCGTCCGGTTTCCGGATTGGTGCCGATGTGGGCAACGATGGCTTTTTTTATCTGCTTTCCCGAAATCAGGCGGCCGCGGTCGCTGTCCGGATATGAGGTGTCGTTGGCAATTAAGGTCAAGCCGCGGGTTTTGTTAGTGATGAGTTCATCAATAATCTTTGTCGGTGTGCCGCATTTCAAAAAGCCGCCAATCATGATTGACGCGCCGTCGTTGATGAGCTTTCCGGCCTCTGCCGCGGATATGATTTTCTTCACTTTCGCTTAATCCTTATTCCGTTAATCGCGGTGCATTATAGCACAAAATTTCAAAAAGTACAGCGTTTAATAATAGTTTGTCGGCGGCAACACTTCAAGGTGTCGGAAGTGCATGTTACAGTTGTTTTTGCTTTAACTTGTTGATAATGTATTAAAAAAATCTTTTCGCTATTATCGGGTTGGTAATTTTATAACATATATTTTGCCGAAAAACAAGCGATTTTTGACAAAATCATTGACTTTTAGGGCCTGATTTATTATATTAAAATTGCCGAAAGGTTTCTTTTACCTGCAAGAACGAAATTGTTAATCGCTTGCTTGTATCCTTGACCGAGAGCTAGCTCTGTTAAGAGATTAAAAGAAAAGAGCCCTCAAATGAGGGCTCTTGCTTATTTGTTTCATATATATTGATGGGGTTGTGTTGTAATCTCCATAATTAGCCACTGCAAATTTACAAGATACTCATGTATAATCCTTGACTTTTAGGGCCTGATTTATTATATTAAAATTGCCGAAAGGTTTCTTTCACTAATAAGAACGAAATAGGATAATCGCTTATTGAGTATCTTTATATGGTCAGACTCATCATATAGAGGATTGAAAGAATAAGGTTTCTTTTACCTGCAAGAACGAAATGATTAATCGCTTGCTTGTATCCTTGACCGAGATACAGCTCCGTTAAGAGATTAAAAGAAAAGAGCCCTCAAATGAGGGCTCTTGCCTATTTGATAGGGTAATATGTTGAAGAAATAATAGTTTCGTTGTTTGTAGGTGAAGTTACTATTTTTAACTGTCCATTTGTCCCTTTGGTAATATATATGTATTGTCCATAATCATTTGTTTGTATAGGTTTTTGCCGTATAATCCTAGGTATTCGCTGTGCGTCTGCGCGACTAATTCCGTGTCTGTAAATCCCTTTATCTAAACCATAATTTTGAACTGTTCCCGTTTCTCTTCCTAATGCCTTTCCATGCACTACAACGTTGCCATTTGCATCAGGTATCGCTTCGCCTCGTTGCAGAATAACCGGTTCTCCGTTATGATTTTTCATGCGGGCAATCACGTCACGCCCATTACCCTGATAGGGATTATCCAATAATTTATCATAACTTTTACCTATTTTATAACCGTTATATGCCATGTTGGCTTGATTATATCCTGCTTTAGCCAGCGCCCCGCCTGTTAAGGCCGCGCCACCTAATTCGGCCGCATTTCCGGCCATTTGCGTCAAATTGCGATTTTGGTCATTTTTTAAGTTGAGATATCCGTTCATTTGCGAATCAAAACCAAACTTATTTCCCAACCAATCAAGTCCGCCAAATGTCATGCCGTTGATAGCCCGGTTCATTCCGTACATTGTATCCATTCCGTTCATCAACAAGTTATTTTCGATGTTTCTCATTTTATGCTGTTCTCCAATACCTTGTTGGGTCTGGTTGCTGTATTCACTGTTTTTCAGTCGCTTTGTGACATTTTCAATATTATTTTCGATATTCGAAACGCCAAAACCGTAATTATTTTCCGGAGAACTGCCCCAAAAGTTTGTTCCATACTGCGGATAGTCTTTTGTTATTCCTTGATTGTTATAATTTTGAATCAATTCTTGTTCTCTATTTGAACGTGCCATTTGATATGCAAGTTCATCCCGTAGGCTAAAACCGTTGTGATTCACACCAAAACTGTCTATGCCGCAGTCATTGTTTTGATATCCTAAGGCTGATTTGTATTTTCCCCATATGTCCATTAGATTTTCTCCTGTTATCGTTAAAACAAAAATTACTTTTTGACTTTAACAGAAAGCAAGAGATTATGTCTATCCGGCACAGCCTGCAACCGGCTAACCACATCATGCAGAAGCTTTTTTAAATTCTCGATTATTGGCTTGAGCCAACTGATTAAGCTTGTTTTGCAAATTGCTGTTTTTATATGGGATATCCATAAACGAAGACTGATTTTTAAGAAAATATCTTACAAAAGAATTAGCTGTTAATGTTTTGCCTTGTTTCTGAAATTCATAAAATTTCTTTCGTTGTAAATTCTTAAAATATTCTCTAAACGGGGCATATTTTTCATCCTTTATTATAGCTCGTCGTTTTGCTTCCGCTTTGCGGTCTGATAAAATAACGGCTTCAATGGTGGCTGCTCTGATTTCTTCCCATTCTGCTCTGGCCTCGGATAACATCTGTTCCGCCCAATTGATTATATTTAGTTGCAACTCCTTGTCATTTTGTAAATGTTTGTTATGCAAAATCAGCATATCCAATTCCCGCAAAGCTTTATTCGGTATCATTTCTCTATCTGCCATTATTTTTTCCTAAAATAAATTTACACTATCTTAGTTAGGTTTTAAAATAACAATATGCAAGGGCAGGTCTTTTAATTGGTGGGCGCTGAGAGGTTGTCCTCGACATTGCTGTGCAATGCTCGTTCCTTCGCGCTCGCTCGGCTGACGCCTCACCGGCACCCTCGCGTGTGCCTCTCGCTTGGCGTCGAACTCCCTTCCTCGGGAGTTCTCACCTGGCTTTCATCCAATTAAAAAACCCGCCGCAAGGGCAGGTCTTTTAATTGGTGGGCGCTGAGAGGTTCGAACTCCCGACCCTCTCGGTGTAAACGAGATGCTCTTCCAGCTGAGCTAAGCGCCCATCTTGTTTACGAATGACTTTATACACTCCTAAAATTAATTAATCAAGTAAAAAATTTTGTAAAATGAAATTTTTTTTATAAATGACGCTTTTTCAGGCATGTGTGGTATTTTGTTTCTTATAATTTTTTTTATTTACTATAGTTAATAAAAGTTATTTATTTATTGTAAGCCACGATTTCTATGGCTATATTGTCTGTTGTTAAGATTGATAGTTGTCTAATTTAAACGTGAGAATTTAAAAAGGATATTAAGTTATGGCTGATAGTGTACAGAAAATACCTGTTTTTTTTCATTCAAGTGACGAGTATAGCCCTTTCATTGCGGTTACTATGGCGAGTATATTGTATAATACAAATTCTTTTATTGAATTTTATGTCATAGAAACGGGAATTTCTGATTTTCATAAAAGGCAAATTGAAAAATTATCCGATAATTTTTCGAATTTTTCAATTGAATGGATACGTTTTGAGTATAATGATATTTTTAAAAAAGAGTATTTTGACAGTATTCGGAAAGAAAATTTGCATAATCCCGCTTGGCCAGGGATTCATGCTTTTTGTACACCATTTATTCCTTTGTTGAAGCCTAATCTGGATAAGGTCATTTATTTGGATTTGGATGTAATTTTGTTGGATGATATAAAACTTTTGTATGATGAAAATTTGGAAAATAAAGCGTTAGGCGTTGTTCCGGACATCGTATGCCCGCTTTTTGTGGGAGAGGAACAGAAAAGTCTGAATCCGAAGATAAAGTATGGTGAGTTCGGCCGGTATTTTTGTGCCGGGGTGTTGTTGATTAATTCAAAAAAGTTCAGAGAAGAAAATATTATTGAAAGGTATTTTGAAATTGCCGGAACGGAAATTGTTCCCGTGTGTGATCAGGATATTTTAAATCGTTTATGTTCTGAAAATGACTGTGTTTTTTTGGATCAGAAATATGATGTTATTTATCAGCCGAAAAAAGAGGAGCTCCAGGCTAAAGGTATTGATGTTTTGGCTTCTGTTTTTACGCAAGCCAAGGAAAATGCCGTAATCAGACATTTTGCAGATGTGAAGCCTTGGACAGTTTCTTATATGAACTGGGCGAAAAAGACATTTTTCCATTGTGGCGATTTTTGGTTTTTTGCTAAAATGACGCCTTTTTATGAAGGAATTTTTAATGAGTATATGCAGGCTTTGCAAGAAGATGCCGTTTCAAAGCTTGTAAATAAGTTCTCCGAGGTTTTAGAAAAATCGTCGGCATCAAAGCCGAGCGAAACTTCAATTATCAGATATTCTTTTCTGGGTGTACCTTTTTTTAAGGTGAAAAAGAAAAATGCTGTAAAGAAGTATTATCTCTTTGGTGTGTTTCATCTTTTTTCGATTGAGGAGTAAGAGATGCCAGCTTCTGCCCTTCATGTCATTATTCCTTCATCGGATTACTATGCGCCATACACTGCGGTTTTACTGACATCGGTTATTTTGAATAAAAAAGAAAATGATCGGTATTTTTTTCATATTCTTACGGAGGATATGAGTGAATATTCCATGAATGCTTTGCGTTCTATAGTTCGTTACGGCGATTTTGAAATCGAGTTTAAATTTTTAAAGAAAGAGCTTATTAAAGATATTGTTGCGTGTATCCAATCCAGGATTGGTGATATCTGTAATTATAAGTTGTTTATTTCTTCGTTGTTTCCTTTTGATCGGGTAGTGGTTCTGGAAGGGGACATGATTGTTTTGGAGAGTTTGCGGCCTTTGTTTGACATTGATATGGAAAATTGTCCGATGGCTGCGGTTAAAGATCCTATTTGTAACGAAATTCAACATTTGTTTAATATTCCTAAAAAGTATCGATACTGTAATACCGGAATGTTTGTCGCAAATTTGGATTTTTGGCGTCAAAATAACAGCGAACGGGAATTTTTGAAGTGCGCGAGAAAATATCGCAGTGTTTTAGAGCTTCCTGATCAGGATATTTTTAATCGGGTTTTTTTTCGGAAAATGAAATATCTTCCTTTAAGGTATAATGTTTATGCTGCTGTTTCCAAGCATAATTTTCCGGAAGAAATGAAAGAATCTGAAAAAAATCCTGCGATTATTCATTGGGCAGATTATCAGAAGCCGTGGTGTTTTCTGACTGTCAAATATGCATATTTATTCTGGGAGTATGCGCGAAAGAGTCCGATGTATGAAATAATTATGCAGAGGATGCTGCTTCAGAGTATTCCTCCTGCTCCGGCAATTTTGCCCGATATGAAGAAACTTAAGAGAAAACTGAAGAGTTTGAAACTCAAGTACTTTTTTATCAGAAAGAAAAAATATGAAAAGAAAATTGATGTTTTGAAAAAGCAGCTGGGAATGAAATAATGGTAAAAATTTCAGTGATTGTTCCTGTTTATAATCCGCCGAAACATTTTTTGGAAGATTGTATAAACAGTTTGTTGCAGCAAACTTTGTCAGATATTGAAATTATTCTTGTGGATAACGGTTCTACAGGCGGGTGTTCTGAAGTTTTGGACAGCGCTGCAAAGCAGGACTCCCGGGTTGTTTTGCAGCGTTTTAGCGAGAACCGTCAATTTTCCGGTGCTGTCAACAGCGGTTTGACTTTGGCAACCGGAAAATATATTTTGATTGTTGATTCCGATGATTATCTTGATTGTGATGCCTGTCGGAAACTTTATGCTGAAATGGAAAAGCATCCGAAAACGGATATGCTGTTTTTTTGTGCCTATGAAAAAGATGAAGGAAGAAAGTGTTTGCATGAAACTTCAGTCTATGACTTGGATTTATTGCGGGAGAACTTTGAAGGGCGGGCATTTACTTTTAGTGAGGCGAAAGGATTTCTTTTATATCTTCCTTCTCAAGCATGGGGAAAGTTTTATAAAAAAGAGTTCCTTTTAGATAATCAGAATTTTATTGATGATGATTTGGGATCTGCCTGTGCAGATTCTTTGTTTAGTTTTAAAAATTATTGTAATGCCGGAGAAATGAGAATTATCAGTGAACGCTTATATTACTACAGGACAAATGTTCATGAAGGAGTTGTTGGCGGACTGGGGGCAAAAAGTTGTCCGTATTTTTTGAATCCGGTTCTTTTTGCAAGAAAGGTTTCAGAACTTCAGAAAAAGTTGGGTCGTTATGCGGAGGAGTTTACGACATATAATGCTTCTCAGCTTCATTATTTTTTTAATCTGATTCATAAATCAAATCGCTCTAAATATTATGATGCAATGAGGGTGTTTTTGGCAAATAATCTTGATACAAAAAAGATTTTTGATGCGAAACTCAGAAAATGGGTTAAGAATGTAATAAAATATCCTTATTGGTATTTTTCTCTGAAAAGATTTTTGGGAAGAGAATTCTAGCCGGGATTTAAAGTTTGCCGTGTTATAATAATCGGGATTGTTGTTCTTTCTTTACAGAACGGAATATATAAGTTAAAATGCCGGTGTTTTTTTGAGGCAGGCGAGAGCGGCGACGATGGAATTATATGAGCAGAATCTTGATGTTACGGAACTGGTCGGTTGGGTTGAACGGCAGCGGGTGATGATGTTTCCGGCGCTGTTGTATCTGTTTGTCCGTGCGGCAGAAGAGGGCGAAGGGCGTTTGTTGTGCCCTTGTTACACGGTTTTGGATGAAAAAAACGGCGGAAGTTCCTGGTTGTTTAATGCCTGCCGGGGGAATTTTGACGATTTTTACCGGGAATATGTTTCCGCGTGGCACCGGTTCAGCGAGAGCGGCGAAACAGTCCAAAATCCGCCTTTGCCGGAGGAATGCCTTTATGTGTCATGTCTGGCCGCCTGGGGGCTGCGCGAGGAATTTGCCAAAGAGGGCCTGTTCTTGGCTTTGGGAAAGCTCTTTGAAGACGGCGGCCGTTTTTATATTCCACTGACAATCAAAAATGCGGGACGGCCGGCGGATTTGTTTGAGCGGCTGCAGGATTCGTGCCGGGAATGTATTAAGAAAGGAATGTGATGCAATGGCAGAAAATGTTGTTATCAGGCCGGAAAAAGCAGCTGATTTTTCCGAAATTTATACTTTGGTCAAGGAGGCGTTTGCAACGGCGCGCGTCAGCGACGGTATGGAGCAGGATTTTGTGACGCAGTTGCGTTCCGGACGGAATTATATTCCCGAGTTGGCCTTGGTTATGGAAAAAGACGGCGTGCTTATCGGGCAGGTGATGTTGACGCATTTGGCAATAAAGTCTGATAAGGCTGTTAAGGCTTTGCTGTTGGCGCCGTTATGCGTTGCCCTGCCGGAGCGGAATCGGGGATATGGGCAGGCTTTAATTGCGGAAGCGTTAAAGCGTGCCGCAGCGTTCGGCTATCAGGCGGTTTTTCTGGTTGGTGATATCGCTTATTATCAAAAGGCGGGCTTTGAGCGGGCTGACCGCCGGGGAATCAATAATACGGACAATATTCCGGCGCAGTATGTTCTGGTACGGGAACTGGTACCGGGGGTGTTAAAAAACGCGTCGGGGACAATCAGCTTTTATGAGGAATAAATGAAGTTAAGAATGCCGGCTTTTCCGGACAGGCTCAGGAGTGAAATTGACAAGCTGACGGCGGCGGCTGATGTGTCCGCCCTGGCCGGAGATGCGGGGAGACTCAGCAGCCGTTATCGTCATGAAAGCGGCTGCGGGAAAAGGTTGCTGACCGAAGAGTGCGAAGCGCTGGCTTATGCGGCGGTGCGGATGCCGGCGACTTTCGGCGCGGTGGTGAAAGCCTTGGATTATGCTTTGGACGCAGTTGATTTTGTGCCGAAGACGGTTTTGGATATCGGCGCCGGAACCGGGGCAGCCGGATGGGCGGCGGAAAGTCTGATTAATCTTGACAGTTTGGTTTGTCTGGAACGCGAGGCGGTTATGCTGCGTTTGGGGCAAAAGCTGATGCGGAATTCCGGAATTCCGGTTTTGGAAAATGCGGTTTGGCGGCAGGCGGATTTAACCGGCGGTGCGTTGGCGGAAGAGGCTGATTTGGTGCTGGCTTCTTACGTTTTGAACGAGTTAAATGCGGCGGAGCGGAACAAGGCGGTCGAAAAACTGTGGCGGGCGGCGGCAAAAATGCTGCTGGTTATTGAGCCGGGGACGCCGCAGGGATATCGCAATTTGTTGCAGGCGCGGGCGCTTTTGACCGGAGCCGGGGCGTTTGTTGCTGCGCCGTGTCCGCATGACGGCGTTTGTCCTTTGGCGGCGGGTGACTGGTGTCATTTCTCTTGTCGCGTGGCACGGAGTAAGCTTCATCGCCGTTTGAAAAACGCGGCTATGGGGTATGAAGACGAAAAATTTTCTTATATGGCTTTTGTCCGGCAAGTTCCGGCACAACGCACGGCGCGGATTATTCGGCCGCCGGTTGCGGGCAAGGCCGGAATTGAGCTCACTTTATGCACGACCGGCGGGATTGTTCGGAAGGTTGTGAAGAAAGGCAGTCCCGAATATGCCGAAATTTGTAAAAAAGAATGGGGCGCACCTACAGCCTGAGCGCACCTGCGAGGTGAGCGCTCGGTTCGCCGCTGGTTGATAGTGCGTAAAGAAGCACTGCGTGCGCCTTGTGCCTGCCGCTTTGTCATTTTTCTCTCCTTTTATTGAAAATAGTGATTGAACACTCCGAAAATATGTGCTATATTAGAGTCGTGATGGCAAGAGTAGGAGAAAGTAGAGATGAAACTGTCAAAGGTGATACTGTTGTCAACCGTATGCTCATTTGGTTATGCGGCTGACTGTTCTTATGCAACATATAAAGCTTCTGAGAGTTCGTTTCTCATCTCAACATCAGGTATCCACACTTATCACACACAACACCCTACCGATGAAACTCCTGCCTTGCCGTCTGCACACCCACGGGGTGTCGTGGAAAGTTCGCCGCGGCTTGCTCCTTTTATTGAAAGCGCGATGCTTACATTGTGCCTGCCAGAAGAATCAAACCGTCATATTCGTGTTGCCTCTGTCTGTTTTATTACCGACACGAGGGCGTG
>ERZ780157.995-NODE-995-length-32574-cov-11.784710_pt1 | contig 32574 bp, 25 predicted proteins | sample MGYA00511169_ERZ780157 | MGnify/ENA primary metagenome ERZ780157 (study PRJEB29588, sample SAMEA1965149) | human gut metagenome | biome: human gut; feature: human-associated habitat; material: faeces | place: Denmark | collected 2008/2010 ...
GCATTTTGATTGTTAGCATTTTGATCGTTTACATTTTGTCCCATACCATTTTGATTGTTAACATTTTGATCGTTTACATTTTGTCCCATACCATTTTGATTGTTAACATTTTGATCGTTTACATTTTGTCCCATTGGTCTCACTTGATCGTTACCTTCTATTTCTTCTTCGTTATTAAGCCCTCGTGCATTAATAATTTGATTGTTTACAGCCACTGGGTTACTTTCTGCGACAGCTAAATTGTTTTGGTTTTTTGCTTCATTTATTTCATCGTCTTTTTTATTTTCAATGTCTGCAGTTTCAAGTAATTTTCCATTTTCTTCTACATTTGATTTGTTTTCTGTAGTTTTAGCTTGTTCACCCGGTAAAACTATTTCTTTATCCCTTAATTTCTCTTGAATATCCCTATCCTTTGATAAATTTTGATTTTCATTTGCTGTATTTCGATCCACATCTACTTTAGTGGTTTTGTCTTTCACAACCTTCGGAACAGTATCTTTATTAGCTGTTTTTGCCGAATCTGAACTACTCATTATTGCCTGATTTTGCGTTGGCGTGTTAGACATCATGTTTACAACGCCCGCCGCCACAAATGACGAACCTAAAGTAAACGCTAATGCAATCGCAGCTGTTCTAGGGCTCATGCCACCACTTACAGCCGCCAAATCTTCCTCGCTTAAACCTTTAATCATCTCTTGGCTATAAGCTATCAATTCATCTGCGGTAAAGTCAAATCCTCTTTCCTTTGCCAACGGAATTATTTTTGAACTAACCAGTTCATTAAGCTTATCCGAAGCCAAACTTTTCTGCTGCATTTCTTCACTTATTTTTTTCAAAGCTTCCACTAGTTTTGCATCCTCACTTGCGGACACATAAAATTTTTTAACATTTTCTATTGACATTTTATTCTCCTCCTTATTTAACTCTCTTTATAGTTTTTATATAAATGCTCAAAGCATTCATTGAATCTTTAATTATTATTTTTTACCTGTTGATAAAGGTTATACAAAGCCTCTAAATCTTCTTGTTCTAAATTTGCATCTGTTGCTGTATAGCTATAGTACTTTCCTTTTAGATATCGATTTTCTTTCTCTCCCATCATTTGTCGCCCAACGTAAATTATATCGGCTCTAAGCTCTTCTATACTACTTGCCGAAACATTTTCTAAGTTATAGTTTATTTTATTTAAAAATTGAACCAACTTATTTACTTGGTTACCCAAATAATCTTTTTTTGAAAAAGCTTTATAATTTTTATTCCCATAAATTGATCGATTTTGAGCTAATTCTTTATTTAAAATTTCATTTTTTACTATTTTTTTATTCAACTCTTTTATTTTTGCCTCTTTACTGGACTCATTTTCTGACAATGACGCTAGCTTTTCGTTTTGTTCATCAATTGTCTTATTTAAATTTTCAACTTTTTGTTGTAAAGTCTCATTTTTCTTTTGCTCCTGCTTTATTTTCGTATCTCTATCGGCAGCCTCTTTTGACAATAACCTTAGTTTATCTATTTGCTTATTAATTAATTCGCTAAGTTCTTTAATGTTTTTTTTGTTTAATCTATTTGTTTGTTTTTCACTGTCTTCTATCGCTTTAATTTTTTCGTTAAGCTTTGTATTTTGATCAGTTAATTGCTTCTTTTCCTCTAATTCTTTTAAAAGCCTGTTCCCAATCTGTTTCATTTCCTGGTCTGATTTTTGCTTCTCATCTTTTAATCTTGCTATTTCTTCATTCAATTCTTTTATTTTTGCCTCTTTACTGGACTCATCTTCTGACAATGACGCTAGCTTTTCGTTTTGTTCATCAATTGTCTTATTTAAATTTTCAACTTTCTGTTTCATTTCCTGGTCTGATTTTTGCTTCTCATCTTTTAATCTTGCTATTTCTTCATTCAATTCTTTTATTTTTGCCTCTTTACTGGACTCATCTTCTGACAATGACGCTAGCTTTTCGTTTTGTTCATCAATTGTCTTATTTAAATTTTCAACTTTTTGTTGTAAAGTCTCATTTTTCTTTTGCTCCTGCTTAATAATTTTTCCTTTAGCATTTGACTCTTCCATTGAAATTTTATGAAAATCTTCACCTATCCGCTCTTGCAAGCTTTCAAAACATCTTGGGTACCTTAACCCAATCAAATCCATGAAGGTTTCATAATCTTGGTCAGATAGCATGGAACGTATATTGCCATTCTCGAAACCTGAAACTTCCTTCTCCAATTCTATCAGCCTTTTGGCATTGTTTTCTTTATTTAAATTATTACTAGTGACGATTTTTTGTCGATCAACCATTATCTGCTGTGGTGGCGCGCCATCCATTAAATCTTCCCTAGCTCCAAACGGATTAAGAAAGTTTACTATAGAAAAAAATACTCTCCCTAATGCGCCAAAAACACCTACTCCACCGCTTATGTTAAGCAATTCACCCTCACTCAACGCAAATGTTTGTCCTCTTGTGTACGAAGCAAATTCTTCTTCAGTGAAGTCTAGCCCATATTTTTGAGCTAATGGAATAATTTTTTTATTAATTACATATCCATCTTTAAGAAACTTTTTATCCCCATTCACGAGTTCTTCTTTTAGTTTCGTTACCTCCTGCGTTAAACCTTCGTTTGCCTTCAGCATTTCATAAAATTTCTTTACGTTTTCCATTGACATTTTCAGCACTCTCCTCTTTAAGTTTAATTTTACCATTTTACAATATTTATAAAAGCAATTATTTGTATATTATCACACGCATATACATTTGTCAATATTTTTTGAACAAAAATATTTAAAATTAATCTTTTTTATAGCAATATTTATTAGAATGCATTTTTTGTAAGAAAGATGGCGCAAAATGAAAAAATTTTTTAAGAAAATTCTCAAAAATAAAAATCCAATCTTATTTATCAGCACACCAATCGCAATAATCTCCTGCATAACAATATTTTCATTTCAATATAATAAACTTACAAACGCAATTGGCTGGCATGAATCAAAAAATGGAAAATATTACATACTCAAAAACAATCAAAAAGCAACCGGTTTTTTGGATATCGGCGAAAATACATATTACTTTAACGACAACGGATTTTTGCAAACTTCTTGGCAAGAGATTGCTGGCGAAAATTACTATTTTGACTCAACTGGAATCCTTCAAAAAGGGAATCAGATAATAAATGGCATTGAATATCACTTTAACGAAAACAGTGGCATACTTTACACTGGTTTTAGAAATATCAACAACCAGAAATATTACTTTGATGAGCACGGATTTGCTAAATCTGGGATATTAAATTTAAATGGACAAAAATATTTTCTTGACGACGATGGTTCCGTCCAAACTGGAATAAAAGAAATCGATTCAGAATCATATTTTTTCGACAACGATGGTATTTTACAGACGGGGTTAATTTCTGATGGTGAAAATATTCATTATGCAAATGAAGACGGCATTTTGCAACATGGTTACATAAATCTAGGTTCCAAAGAAGTTTATTTTGATGCCGCTTACAATCTAGCAAGAGGCTGGACAATAATCAATGGAACAAAATACTATTTTAATGAGGATGGTACAAAACTTACCGGAACCCAACAAATAGACTCAGAAACGTATTATTTTAATGACGACGGTGCATTGATTACAGGTTGGGTAAATGAAAATGGTAAAAAATATTATAAAGATAGCCACGGGAAAAATTTAATCGGAACTCACAAAATCGGGCAAAAAACATATCATTTCGATAATTCTGGAGCACTAATACAAAATAAAAATGCAAAAAAGGAACATTCGTCCTTCACTCAAAGCAGTAACACTGCTCAATCAGAATGCCAAGTAAATTCTTATCCAAACAAAAACTACCATAACATTGATGACGAGGATGATGGCGGATCTGATGTAATGGATATTGAAGAAATTGAAGAACTTTTAGGAAATAAAAAAGAAGCAATAGTTACTTTGGACTTTATTTCGGATAATTTAGGCAAAAGTATAATAGAAATCTACAATTATGTTCGAAATAACCTTCATTGCATAAATGCATCAGGTGGTAGTGTCGATGAACTAGTTAATTTTGCTCTTGAAAATTGTGGCGGAACTTCTCAACATTATGCAGCTTTAACATACAAATTGCTCAAAAAAAGCGGTTATAATACCAAAATTGTTCAAGGCACACTTCACGGCAACACACACTTTTGGAATCAAGTCGAATACGATAGCACCTGGTACCACATTGACACTTTCTCAGGTAAATACATGATCCCCGAAGGTCAACTCGATAGTGATTATTGTTACTAAATTCTAACTTTAAAGAAACAATTATCTCACCAATAATCATCATTTTCTAAAAATAGACATTTTTGTTTAAAAATTTATTGCTTTATATCGTGAAAAATGATAAAATATATTTCTAAGGAGGTATTTTTTATGGATGAACAGACAGTTGAGCAATATTTATTAGCAAATCAAAAGTTTTTTCCTCAAGAAAAAATTTTGTTTTTAAAAGAAAAGCTTCTAAATTTAAATGAAAAGCAATTTTCACTGCTTTATTCTATGGACCTCAAAGATCCGCTTATTTTGCTTATAGTTTCTATATTTTTAGGTAATTTGGGCATTGACCGATTTATGCTTAACGACACTACCCTTGGTGTATTAAAGTTAATAACTTGCGGCGGTTGCGGAATTTGGACTATTATAGACTGGGTTTTGGTAATGGATAGAACTAAAGCATATAACTTTAATAAAGTAATGAGCCTTATGTGCGGAAATTATTTTTAATGTACTAAACATAATAGCAATACCATCTACACATATTAGTAGTTGATATTGCTATTTTTGCTTTCTAACAAAATGAAAGGAACTAACAAGTCATGAAAAAAGTTATCTTTTACTTAAAACCATACACTTTTGGCATACTATTTTGCTTAATTTTTTTAACTGTTCAGGGATTTTGTGAATTAAGCCTGCCTAACTATATGTCTAATATAGTAAATGTAGGAATTCAGCAAAACGGAATAGAAAGCTCTGCACCGGAAGCTATGAGTGAAAATTTTTATTTTTTTCTAGAAATTTTCATGACAGATTCAGAAAAAAATATTTTTAGCAAAAATTATAAACTGCTTCAATCAGACATCAAAGATAATAATTATGAAAATTACGTAAAAAAGTATCCATTGCTAGAAAAAGAAAGTATTTATATACTTAACAATTCTGATATTGATGAAATAAGCCGTACTTTTGATTCCGTTTGTTTTTCGATGATTAATTTTTTCAAATTATATTTTCCAAACTATAACATATCTTCAAACACTTCAAACCATATCGACCTTTTGCAAATTTACAGTCTTAAGCCACAATTGCAGTCTATTCCCCAATGCACGTTTGATGAAATAAAGAAGAACATAAGCTTGAGCAACAAAGACTTGGCCAAACAAACTTCATTATATATTACAAAAGAGCTTTACTCCGAATTGGGAATGGATACTGATAATATTCAAAAAAATTATATTCTCAAAATTGGATTAATTATGCTGATTTTCACGTTAATTAGTTCCATTGCAAGTGTATTAGTAAGCTTTATCACTTCAAAAATCGCCACCAAAACTGCAAAAAATTTACGTCATGAAGTATTTAAAAAAGTAGAAAGTTTTTCTAATAATGAATTTAATAAATTCTCTACGGCTTCATTGATAACAAGAACTACAAATGATATCACTCAAATTCAAACAACAATTATAAACAGTGTAAGAATTTTATTCTACGCACCTATACTTGCTCTTGGTGGAATTATTATGGCTTTGAGTAAAAGCGTTTCTATGTATTGGACTATCCTCCTTGGTATATTAATTTTAGTTGTCCTTATTGTAAGTGTTTTCATTATTATATTTCCAAAATTTAATCTGGTTCAAAAGCTCGTAGATAAGTTTAACTTGGTTACAAAAGAAAATTTAAGCGGAATTATGGTAATTAGGGCTTTCGGAGCACAAAGTTTTGAAGAAAAAAGATTCGACGATGCAAATAAAAAATTAACACAAACTGACCTCTTTATAAACAGAGCCATGGTAATTATGATGCCGTCCATGATGCTTTTAATGAACTTAATTTCTGTTTTAATCATTTGGACTGGCAGCCACAAAATAGAAAATTCACAAATACAAGTTGGCGACATGATTGCCTTTATGCAGTACGCTATTCAGATAATCATGGCATTCTTGATGATTTCTTTTATGCTCATTCTGGTTCCTCGTGCAGCTGTATCTGCAAAAAGAATTGCTGAAGTTTTGGACACAGAGCCTTCTATAAAAAATAAATCTTCCATTATTAAGGTAAAAAAATCTCAGATAAAAGGGAAAATTGAATTTAAAAATGTATCATTTTGCTATAACGATGCACAAGAAAACGTCTTAGATAATATAAACTTCACTGCATGGCCTGGTCAAACTACTGCTTTTATTGGTCCAACCGGTTCTGGAAAGTCTACACTTGTAAATTTAATCCCTCGCTTTTTTGACGTAACCGATGGCGAAATATTAATAGACGGCATTAATATAAAAGATATATCTCAAGAAAACTTACATGATATAATCGGTTACGTTCCGCAAAAAGGCATATTATTCTCAGGCAATATTGAATCTAATTTAAAATTTGGCAACAAAAACGCTAGCGAAAAGGACTTAAAACTAGTAGCTGATATCTCTCAATCAACAGAATTTATAGCCTCAAATAAAGATGGTTTTAAACGTAAAATATCTCAAAACGGAAGCAATGTTTCTGGCGGACAGCGCCAGCGGCTTTCTATTGCTCGAACTATTTTAAAAAATGCTCCAATTTATATTTTTGATGACAGCTTTTCGGCACTAGATTTAAAAACAGACGCTGCACTTAGAAGATCTCTTTATCCGCACACAAAAAATAGTACAATTTTAGTCGTCGCACAAAGAATAAGCACCATTATAAATGCAGAACAAATTGTTGTTTTAGACGATGGTAAAATTGTTGGGATCGGAACACATTCAGAACTTCTTAAAAACTGTGAAACTTACAAAGAAATTGCATCGTCACAGTTACCAAAGGAGAAAATTGTATGAAAAATGACATTAATTTAAAGGCCAATTCACATAAAAACGGTGTTATGAAAACAGAAACTGCTAACGATTTTAAAGGTACTATTATAAAACTAGTAAAATATTTCAGCAAATATAAAATAAGTTTGTTTTTTGTGATTGTTTTTGCAATTTTATCAACTGTATTTAATATAGTAGGCCCCAAAATTCTTGGTAATGCTACAACGTTAATCTACGAAGGTATTATGAATAAAATTTCTGACAGCAGTAATGGTATAGATTTTGGTGCCATCGCTCAAATATTAATTTTTCTGATAATTCTTTATGCGTTGAGTGCTATTTTTTCGTATATTCAAGGCTTTTTGATGACCAATATTGCAATGAAAACTACTTATACTTTGCGAAAAGAGATTTCTTACAAACTAAATAAACTGCCACTTTCTTATTTTGACAATGTAAGTACTGGAGACATTTTGTCGCGAGTAACCAATGACGTCGATACGTTAAATCAAAGCTTAAATCAGAGTGTAACCCAGATTATAACATCTATCTCTACTGTTGTTGGCATACTCATAATGATGTTAACAATAAATTTAGAACTGACCTTAATAGCTCTACTTATAATTCCAATCTCACTGTCTTTGATAATGTTTATATTAAAAAAATCTCAAAGATATTTTTACAGTCAACAAAAATATTTAGGACTTCTAAATGGGCACGTTGAAGAAATGTATTCTGGGCATATAGTAATAAAAGCATTCAATAAAGAAAAATACGCTATGGATATTTTTGATAATCACAACGAAAAGCTATACCACTCGTCATGGAAATCTCAGTTTTTATCCGGGCTTATTATGCCAATAATGTTCTTTATTTCAAACCTCGGATATGTTGCTATTTGCATTATTGGTGGGCATCTTGTCATTATGCAAAAAATAGCCGTTGGCGATATTCAAGCTTTTCTTCAATACGTACGTCAGTTCACCCAACCATTAAATCAAATCGCGAATATTTCAAATATTTTACAGCAAACAACCGCTGCGGCTGAACGAGTTTTTGATTTTTTGGATGAAAAAGAAGAAACACCCGATAAAACAAGCTCTTTAAAAATAACTTTTGAAAATAACTCCAATAATGTCCAAAATCAAGTATTTATTGATGGTTCAGTATCTTTTGACCACATAAAATTTGGTTACAGCAAAAATAAAATCATTATAAAAGACTTTTCTGCTAATATTAAGCCTGGCCAAAAAGTCGCTATAGTTGGACCAACTGGCGCTGGAAAAACTACTATTGTAAAACTTTTAATGCGCTTTTATGATGTGCTTGAAGGCAAAATTTGCTTGTCTGGGCACAATATAAAGGATTTTTCAAGAAATGACTTGCGCTCGATATTTGGTATGGTTCTTCAAGAAACTTGGCTTTACAACGCTTCGATAAAGGACAATATCAAATATGGAAATCTTCAAGCAACTGACGAAGAAATTCACAACGCAGCTAAATCCGCTCATGTGGAACATTTTATAAACACTCTGCCAGGTGGGTATAACATGATCATTAACGAAAGTGCAGATAATATTTCTGCGGGGCAAAAGCAACTTTTAACCATCGCCAGAGCAATTATTTCTAACCCTAAAATTTTAATATTTGATGAAGCTACTAGCTCCGTTGACACACGCACAGAAATCTTAATTCAAAAAGCTATGGAAAACTTAATGCATGGAAAAACAAGCTTTATTATTGCTCATAGATTGAGCACCATTAAAAATGCTGATTTAATTCTTGTGATGAATAACGGTGATATAGTTGAGCAAGGAACTCATAAAGATTTGCTTGGCAAAAATGGATTTTACGCCAATCTTTACAGCAGCCAGTTTAAATAATAAAATTTTTATGAAAATTATTCTAAATATATTTCTTTTTTTTTTGTGTGTGTTAAAATTATATTTATTGAATTAATATATTATTTTTAAAATTGTATAAAGAAAGGTGTGGGTTTATTATGTTTCGCGAAAAAATAAAAATTTTAAAAACGGCCATAACTTCCATTTTAGTAATATCCTTATTGGTCAGCATGTTTGCATTCAAATGTTTCTCTATTTGTGAAGTCGGGCAATGTTTCGATAACCCCATAATTATCAGCTCTATTCAGGATTTTGAAGTTTTTGCAGATGACATCGAAGAGGGAAACTCTTACTCGGGCAAGTTCATCTCATTAAAAAGCGATATCGTTATCGATAAATATAACAAAGCACTTCTTAAAAACTTTGAAGAAATGGGTTCTTTGATCAAAGGCAATTTTGATGGCAACTTAGACTGTAACAACTACACAATTACTTTAAAAACTAATAGCAAGACAAAAGGTACTGAAAATATTTTGTTTAATTCTTTAGGTAAAAATGCTAAAGTCAAAAATTTAAAAGTTAAATTCGATTTTATTTAACAAAACTTTCAAAAATTATTTTTTGTTAAGTATAAAAAATCGCCACCAAAATAATTTGGTAGCGATTTTTATTTATTTTTCTTCATTGCTTTCCATTATTTTATTGAACTCTTCTGCTCCCATTTTTTCTTTATCAAATAAAGTTTTGGCCACTTTATGGAGCTTCTCTACATTTTCCTTTAGTATTTTTTCTGTCTCGTTGTAACCTTCAGAAATAATTTTTTTAACCTCAGAATCAATTTCTGCTGCAATTTTTTCAGAGTAATTTTTCACTTGCCCCATGTCTCTGCCGATAAAAACCTCTTCATTTTCTGAACCATATGCAATTGGGCCTAATGTTTGGCTCATACCATATTTTGTAACCATAGAAGTTGCAATTTCTGTTGCCCGTTTTATATCGTTCGATGCACCCGTTGAAATATCTCCAATAATTAAAGCTTCCGCAACGCGCCCGCCGAGCAAAACTTGGATAGTTTCATTCATTTCAGAGCGGGATTTATAAGAGCGATCTTCTGCTGGTAAAGACATTGTATACCCTCCAGCCATTCCTCTGGGAATAATTGAAATTTGATGAACTGGGTCTTGGGTCTTGCAAAAATAAGTTACAACAGCGTGACCAGCTTCATGATATGCTGTAAGAGTTTTTTCTTTGTCGCTCATCACTCTAGATTTTTTTTCTGTACCAACTACAACTTTAATTGTCGCTTCTTCAATTTCTTCCATAGTAATAGCTCTCAAATTTTTTCTTGCTGACAGCAATGCCGCCTCATTCAATAAATTCTCAAGGTCTGCTCCGGTAAAACCTGCTGTGGATTTTGCAACCGTATTTAAAACTACATCTGGAGCCAAAGGCTTGCCTTTTGAATGAACCTTTAATATATCTTCTCGGCCTTTTATATCTGGATAGCCCACCAAAACTTGTCTGTCAAACCTTCCTGGGCGCATTAAAGCTGGGTCTAAAACATCTGGCCTATTTGTCGCTGCAATCATTATTACACCTTCATTGGCACCAAATCCATCCATTTCTACCAAAAGTTGATTCAATGTCTGTTCACGTTCATCATGGCCACCGCCTAAGCCTGCTCCCCTTTGCCGACCAACTGCATCTATTTCATCTATGAAGACTATACACGGAGAATTTTTCTTCGCTTGCTCAAAAAGGTCTCTCACACGTGAAGCACCTACACCGACAAACATTTCTACGAAGTCAGAACCAGAAATTGAGAAAAATGGTACACCTGCCTCACCAGCAACAGCTCTTGCTAGCAATGTTTTACCAGTTCCTGGAGGGCCAACCAGCAAAACACCCTTAGGAATTCTTGCACCTAAATCATTGTATTTAGATGGATTTTTTAAAAACTCGACCAATTCCGCAAGTTCTTCTTTTTCCTCATCAGCACCTGCAACATCGGCAAAAGTAGTTTTTCTTTTCTCATCTGTCATGTTTTTAACCTTTGCCTTGCCGAATGTCATTGTTTTTCCGCCATCGCCCAAGCCCGACATCATTTTTCGCATTACAAACCACCAAACAAGTCCAAGCCCAACAAACGTTAAAAGATTTAACAAGATTGAGCTCCACCAGGAATTTTCACTTGCTCGAATTAAATTTTGCTTCATTTGCGCATCCGGATTATTATTGTTATACTCATCTACAAATTGTTTAATATCTTCTCTTAACCAGAGCACATTCGGCGCAGTATAATCGATTTCCTGGTTGTCTTTGAGCTTTAACTTCATTTCACCAGTTCCAAGATTCATACTGTATTCGGTTACCTGTTGGTCTTTAAAATACTTTATTATGTCAGAATACGCTTCTGTTTTTTGCGACCTTGTTCCAAATAGCGTAATGATAAATATTATAATTAAAATGGGGATACCGATATAAAACAGCATATTTCGAAGCATTTTTTTATTTTCCAATGCGGCTCACTCTCCTTTTTGTGTAATTAACAATCGAATTTATTAAAAATTTATATTGTTTAATGCCTATTTCTCTTTTGCAGAATAAATTACTACAACTTTCTTTGTAGTTTTAGTCACTTTAGCGTTTTCAGAAATTCCTATTTTATTTATCCACAAAACTTCTTTTTTGTCCGCCAAAATAAGCATATTATCACGTTCATTTTGAGGAATTTTAAGCTCGTTAAACAATTTTTTTACACTTTTTGTCACACCTCTGCCCACCTGACAAAACTTGTCGCCAGCTTTTCTTGTTCTAAAATTTGCCTGCACATCTATTTTGTCAAAATCCATTGCATAAAAAGACTGCATTTTTCTTAAGTTATCAAACTCACTTTTACTTAATACTTTTATTATGAACTTTTCTTTATTTTCTGTCAAGACTGTCCCAACTTTAAATGGAATTGCAAATTCTTTCCTGGGTAACTTTAATTTTTCTTCAACTTTTTCAACGCATAAAAGGCGTTTATTCACACCGACTTTTATATTATGAGGCAAAATTACCGCTCCACTATCGCATTTTATCAAATTTAAAATCATTTCTATGTGTCGCGCAGTAACGTTTGATTTTAATAAGTCAAAAACAGCGAGCCGTACAAACCTTGACAAAATTGGAAGTGGTTCGCATTTTACGCTGGTTAAGTCATAGACTCCCTTTGAAATACAGCTTTCAATTAAAAACTTTTTTGCGATGTTATTTAAATATTCGTTATCAGACTTTAAAAAAAACATAGTTCTTTCTGCCACTGATTCAAATTCCGGATTTAGTTGTTTTAGCAGTGGAACTACATCTAAACGAACTTTATTTCTGGTATATTCTCGGTTTAAATTCGTGCTATCAGTAACATAAAATATTTCATTTTCCTCGCAATATCTCTGAGTTTCAGCTCTTTTCAAAGTTATAAGCGGCCTTATAATATTATCTCTCTTTGCTGAAATTCCGCACAGCCCAGCTGCACCTGTGCCCCTTGCAAGATTTATAAGCATTGTCTCCACGCTGTCGGACAGTGTGTGCGCTGTTGCTATTTTTCCATTATACTTGGCTGATAATTCATAAAAAAAATTATATCTTAATTCTCTGGCACTCTCTTCGACCCCTTTTTTTAATTCTATCGCAATTTTGTTTACATCTACTCGCAAAACTTCTAACTTTATGTCATTCTTTTTGCAATATTCCCGAACAAAATTTTCATCCCTGTCGGATTCTTTCCCTCGCAAACAATGGTTCACATGTGCTGCAATGATAACTAATCCCCATTTTTTTGAAAATTTCTCAAAAAATTTCAAAAGTGCCATAGAATCGGCTCCACCTGAAACCCCTAAGATCAAAGAATTTACATTTTTTAGCATATCATATTTGTCAATGGTGTCTTCAATTTTTTTTTCAATAAGGCTAATTTCAGAATTCACTACGTCTAACCTCCTTGGCTGTAAAACGCATAAATTCCCCTTGCCAATGTAACGGCACAGTGCGAGTTTCTCCGTGACGGTTTTTGGCAATTATACATTCGCCACTATTTTTGTCAAAATCTTCATCAACATTTTCACCATCTCTGTAATAGTCATTTCTGTAAAGAAAAAGCACTATATCTGCGTCCTGCTCGATTGAGCCGGAATCCCTTAAATCCGATAGCATCGGTCTATGGTCACTACGTTGCTCACTCGCACGTGATAATTGTGACAACGTAAGCACTGGCACATTTATTTCCTTTGCCATAATTTTTAAATTTCTGGTGATTTCTGAGATTTCTTGCACACGGTTGTCTATTCTTCTGCCACCCGACATTAACTGCAAATAGTCAATTACTACCAAATCTACATTTTTTAAGCGTCGAAGTTTCGCTTTCATCTCCGGAACTGTAATACCTGGCGTGTCGTCGAAATAGATTTCTGTTTTAGACAATATATCTCCAGCTTCTACCAGACGTATCCATTCATCGTCCGCCAATTTTCCTATACGCAGTTTCACTCCACCGACCATTGCTTCTGTTGAAAGTAATCTTGCTGTAAGTTGTTCTTTTGTCATTTCTAGTGAAAAAAACGCAACTTTACGTTTTTCTTTAACCGCTACATGTCTCGCTATATTCAGTGCAAAGCTAGTTTTACCCATACCTGGTCTTGCAGCAAGCAAAATCAAATCTGAACGGTTAAGTCCTGTAATTGTTTCATCCAAATCATATATTCCTGTCGGAATGCCTTGATACAATTGGTTTTCATCAGAGTTTAACGCGTCCAACCTGTCAAAAGTCTCAATTATCGTTTCATTGATTCGCTGTAATCCCTGCATATTTTTGCCTTGACGTATATCAAAAATTCTCTGCTCGGCTGAGTCTAATAGCATTGCCGCGTCATTTGTTCCACTTGAAGCATCTTCAATTATGTCTCTTGCTGTTGTAATCAGTGTTCTCACGTCGTAATTATCGCGCACAATGTATGCATACGTCTGTGCATTTTTTATTGACGGGACTATCTGTGCTAACTGTAACAAATACGTTTTTGCTGTATTTTCTTCAAAGTCGCTGTCTTTTTTCAGATTATCCAACACTGTAACAAAATCTATTGGCTGTCCCAGTGTGAACATTTCTAGCATTACGGCGTAGATTAACCTATGGTTTGCCAAGTAAAAATAATCCGGATTAGGCAAAATTTCTGCTATTCTATCAAGACACTGTGAATCAAGCAATATCGCACCCAGCACGGACTGTTCTGCTTCGGCACTAAATGGCAATTTCAAACCGTCGTAGCCAGATGTAACTTTTAAATCATCCATTTTTTGCTCCTTTTGAGGAACTTGTTAAACTATTCCTCTGTAACCATAACTGTCATTTTGGCATTTATGCCGTTATACAGTTTCACTTCTGCTTCGTAAGCTCCGAGTGATTTGATTTCATTTTTTAAAGAAATTTTCCTTTTATCAACCGAAATTTTGTAATTTTTTTCGATTTCCGCCGCAATTTCTTTTGCTGTAATTGAACCAAAAAGTCGTCCGCCATTTCCCGTTTTTGCAACGATTTTTACCGACTTTCCGTTTATCACTGCTGACTCTTCTTTTGCTTTTTTTATTTCCTCTTCCACCTTGTACTGCATTGCTTTTTTCGCGTTATTCAGTTCATTCAACGCTTGAGGAGTTGCTTCTTTGGCCAGTTTTTTCGGCAGCAAACAGTTCCTTGCATAGCCATCAGAAACGTTTATTAAATCGCCTTTTTTGCCGCTACCTTTTACATCGCTTAATAATATTACCTTCATTTTTGAGCCCTCCATAGCTTCAAATAAATCATTTTATAGCTGTTACCATTTCTATAATTTTTTCTCTAACTTGCTCAACATTCATATTTTTTATCTGCGCACCGGCCATTGTTTGATGTCCGCCGCCGCCCAATTCTTCCATCAAAGGCTGAACGTTTATATCCCCCATTGAACGCGCTGAAACATTTACTACTCCGTTATCAAAATATATCACAAACGACGCCCTCACACCTTGAATATCCAGCAATTCGTCCGCCGCCTGCGCTGATGCTATTCGAATGTCCTGCATTTCTTTTTGTGAGACAGATATCGCACAGTTATTAAAAATTTCTGCTGTCGACACCAGCTGATACTTTTCTTTATACGTCGTTATTGTATTTGAAAAAAGTCGCTTTACTGCTACGGTATTTGCGCCTTTTTTTCGCAAAAATGCTGCTGCTTCAAAGGTTCTTACTCCGGTTTTTAAAACAAAATTCTTCGTATCGAGCATAATTCCAGAAAGAAGTGCTTCGGCTTCAACCGATGTTAAAAAATTTTCGCCAAAATACTGAATCAATTCCGTTACCATCTCCGATGAAGACGATGCAGATGGTTCATGATAAAATACCAGCGCGTCATCTATGTGATTAACCATCATTCGATGATGGTCTATAACAACAATGCGCTTGCACCTCTGATAAACCGCAAAATCTTCGATAAAATTCGGCGAGTGGGTATCAACTATAATCAACAAAGTCTTGTCGGTTATCATACTTAATGCAGCTGACGCACTTATAAATATTCTTTCTTCTGTCGCTTTTTTTGCGTTATTAACCAGACTTTCTGCCAAAGTCGAGGCTTCATTTAGCACGACGTGAGCAGCTTTTTTTTGCCCTTTAGTAACCGCGCTCCACATTCCTATGCAGGCTCCAACGCTATCCAAATCAGAATATTTGTGCCCCATTATAAGTACCGTATCGCTTGATTTTATATGTTCAAGCAATGTATTCGCGATCACTCTTGTACGGACTTTATCCAACTTTTCGGTACCTTTTGAAATTCCTCCAAAAAACGCATAAGTATCTTTTTGTTTTACAACGGCTTGGTCTCCACCTCTGCCAAGAGCCATTTCTAGCGCCTTTTTTGCCCAAAGTTCACTTTCCCTAAGTCCACTTGCTTTTCTGCCAACTCCTATTGAAACTGTAGCATATTTATTTTCGTCAAGTTTTATATTTCTTATCGATTCCAATATTTCAAACTTTTTGTCAGCAAAGGCCTCAACATAACGCTCTTCAGTAACCATCATATAGAGAGTATCGCTTAATTTTCTAAAAATTGCACTGGAATCTTTTGCCCATTTTTGAAGCTGTTGCTCAACTTTGGCCAAAACTTGGCTACTCTGTTCTACTTCGATATCACGCAAAATCTCGTCCTTGTTGTCAAATGTAACAAGCATAACTGTCGGCCGGCTTGCTAAATATTCAAAAGTAGTCTCCTTATAATAAGTGTCTTCAACAAAATATAATACTTTTATTTTCGCGGAATTTACACCATACACAGTGTATCTTTTTTCTTTATAAGAAATATCCGTGCCGTTTTGCTTAAAAATATCGTCAATCTTTTTACCTTCTAGAAATTTTTTAGCCTGTTCCCCTAAACATTCTGAATGGCTTGCCACAATATTTATAAACAAATCATTTGCAAAGACTATTTCATTTTGCTTACCTAAAAGTACTGCAGGAAATGGCGTCAACTTCAAAAATTCATTACTGTCCGCCTGCAGATTAATCACGTCATTTACAAGTGAACTTATATATTTTTTTAATCCAATTACATTGCCAATCGATACGAAAAATACAAGCAAAGTCAAGGCTAACTCTACAAAAAAAATATATTTGTTAAAAAACCAGCTTACTCCTGTCATCGAAATCATTAATAAGTTCATTGCTAAAATCAATGGAGTTGTTACCCAAACCTTTTTTTTCAAAAAAGCACCTCCGCGAATAAAAACGCTATATTTCCATGATTATTGGTAAAATCATAGGACTTCTTTTTGTTTGTTCATAGAAAAATTTAGACAAATCCTCTTTTATCTTTGTTTTCATTATCCCCCATTCGCGAATTCCTTCTTCACTGCAAGTTTCTAGCACTTTTACAACTTTATTTTTCGCTGTTTCCATAAGTGGTTCTGACTCTCTTACATAAACAAATCCACGTGAAACAATATCCGGTCCCGAAACAATATATCCATTCGAAAAGTCCATCGTACAAACCACAACAATCAAGCCATCCTGTGCCAAATGTTTTCTATCTCTCAGCACAATACTTCCTACATCTCCGACGCCTAATCCATCAACTAAAATTCTTCCTGCTGGAACTTTGCCCAGATGTTTCATATAGTCTTGATTTATCTCTATTATATCACCAATATCTCCAATAAAAATATTAGATTCTTTCATACCCATATTTTTTGCCAATTGCGCATGGTGATGAAGATGTTTTTGCTCACCGTGAACCGGAATAAAATATTTTGGCTTTGTAACTCCATGTATAATTTTCAATTCTTCCTGGCAGGCATGGCCTGAAACATGAACTTCGTACATTGATTCATAAACCACTGTACAGCCTTTCTTTAAAAGTTCATTTACTACTGCTCCAACCATCTTCTCATTGCCAGGAATTGGGTTTGCTGAAATTATGATAAAATCATCTGGTCCAACTTCAACTTTTCTGTGGTCAGAATATGCCATTCTCGTCAGTGCAGACATTGGTTCTCCTTGGCTTCCTGTTGTTAAAAGCACTGTTTTTTCTTTTGGATATTTATTCAGCAAGTCTATATCAATTATCACACCATCAGGTATATCAAAAAAACCCAACTCTCCTGCAATTGTCATATAATTTATCATGCTTCGTCCAGAGAAAGCAACTTTTCTGTCATACTTTGCTGCACAATTTATAATCTGCTGGATTCTTCCTATATTCGACGCAAATGAAGCTATTATTATTCGATTATTTTCTGCTTGTTTAAAAAGCTGTTCAAATGAAGCAACAACTTTCTGTTCTGTTACCGTATAGCCCTGACGTTCTGCGTTAGTTGAATCGGCAAACAGCGCCAAGACTCCTTCTGCGCCTATTTGTGCAAATCTTCCCAGGTCAATCATTTCTCCCTGAAGCGGCGTGCAGTCAATTTTAAAGTCACCCGTATGCACCAATGTTCCGGCCGGAGAATGTATCGCTACTCCGACTGCATCCGGAATAGAATGGTTTACGTGAATAAATTCGATTTCCATGCAACCCAGTCTTATTTTTTGGCCTGCTTTTACTACATTTAATTTGGCCTTGTTAAACAAATTATGTTCTTTTAATTTACCACCGATTAGTCCCATTGTAAGTGGCGTTCCGTAGATTGGAATATTTACATTTTTTAGCAAATAAGGAATTGCTCCTATGTGGTCTTCATGGCCGTGAGTGATTACCAATCCTTTTATTTTATCTATATTTTTTTCTATATATGAAAAATCCGGTATAACCAAGTCTACACCTAACATTTCACCATCAGGAAAAGTCATTCCGCAATCCAGAACAAACATATCTCCTTCACACTCAAACAGGGTAATATTTTTACCGATTTCATTTAGCCCACCTAAAAATGCAACTTTTATGGAAGGTTTTGTGTTTTTTTTCTTTGAATATCTGTTATTACTTTTTTTTGTCAATTTTTTAGCATCTTTTTGCACAGCATGTGCTGTATTTACAGATGCCTTTCTTTTATTACTTGAACTTTGCTTTTTAGTTTTTCTGTCATTTTGATTTTGGCCCTCCGTATTAATTTGTTTTTTTACGGAATTGTCGTTCTGATTTTGGACTTTATTATTCGGTTGTGGTTCTTTTTTTTCAGACTTTAATTTGCCATTATTTTTTTGAGATTTTACCACATTATTTCTTTTTAAATTGTCTTTTGAAACTTCTTTTTTTGTAGTTTTATTGCCGCTTTCATTGCTTTTATTTCTTTCGGGATTCACTGTATCCACACTTCCAGACAAAATTTGATCTGATTGTTTATTTATATTTCTTGACGGATGCTGCCTTTTTGGTGCATTCGGAACAGATTTGCTCCCTATTAAATTTTCTTTTTGTTCTATCATTGAAAAAACCTCCATTATTATAAAAAAATCATCACATTAATTACAAAATTCGAATAATTAAAACGGTATCTCCGCAAACGGTGCCGGAGTTATTGAATTTATATTAGATATTTATAATTAAAAATAAACAAAGTAACAGATTTTGTATTAAACCTATTACCAAAACCGACCACTTATATTATTATAATTTTAACATTTTAACATCACCTATGTCAAGTAAAAACATATACAATTTCCTATTGCTGGCATAAAATATTATTTACAGATCATTATCACTATAGTCAAAGACTCGTTTCTGTCTTTAAACTTAAACTATTGATATAAAAAAATCTTGTTGATATAATAAGTTTATTCTAAATTTTACTGAAATGAGGTGTATGTACGCATTAAATATAAGTTTATTTGCGTTTATTTGATCGTACAAAAAATTTGAAAAAAATCGAGATATTTACCGACGGCGCCTGCCAAGGCAACCCCGGGCCTGGCGGTTGGGGTGCTATTTTAAGATATAACGGACACGAAAAAGAAATTTCTGGTGGAGAATGCTGCACTACAAATAATCGAATGGAACTTTGTGCTGTTATTGAAGCTTTATCTTTGCTTAAAGAACCCTGCGATGTAACCTTATTTAGTGATTCCAAATATGTTTGCGATGCCATCTCTAAGGGGTGGGCCAAAAAATGGCAAAGTAATGGCTGGAAAAGAAATGGCAACTCCCCTGCATTAAATCCGGATTTGTGGGAAAAATTATTATCACTTATAAATATTCATAAAATTTCTATTATTTGGGTTAAAGGGCATGCTGGTCACCCGGGAAATGAACGTTGCGATAAATTGGCTGTGGCTGCTGCAACTCATGCTAAACTACAAAAGCAGAATATATAAGCTGTTGCATAAAAAATTTCGTGGTTGTATAATATTATTAAATAAAATTTTTATGAAGGTGACTCTTATGGAGAAAATTATATATATGGATAACGCTGCTACTACATCCGTTTCTAAAGCTGCGTTTAACGCTATGGTGCCTTTTTACGAAACGCACTTTGGCAACCCTTCGAGCATATATTCAATCGGTCAAACCGCAAAGAACGCTATTGAAGATGCTCGCAAAACTGTCGCTTTATGCTTGGGTGCAAAAATCAATGAAATTTTCTTTACTTCTTGTGGAAGTGAATCAGACAACTGGGCTATTAAAGGCGTTGCTCATGCTATGTTAAAAAAAGGCAAAGACCATATAATCACGTCTAAATTCGAACACCATGCGGTTTTGCATACAGTTAAGGCTTTGGAAAAAGAAGGCTTTTCTGTGACTTATTTGGACGTTCATGAAGACGGCATTGTTCGCGTCGGCGAGCTCGAGCAGGCTATTACAAATAAAACTGCTTTGGTTACTATTATGTATGCTAATAATGAAATCGGTACAATTCAGCCTATTCGTGAAATTGGTGCCATTTGTCGTAAGCACAAAGTTTTATTCCACACTGACGCGGTTCAGGCTGCTGGAAACATTAAGATCGACGTTAATGAGCAAAACATCGATTTGCTTTCCATTTCTGGTCATAAATTTCATGGGCCTAAAGGTGTGGGAGTTTTGTTTATAAGAAATGGAGTTTCTATTGAACGTTTGATTGAAGGAGGCGCACAAGAAAGAGGTCAGCGCGCCGGAACCGAAAATGTTGCTGGAATCGTTGGGTTGAGCACTGCTTTAAAAATTGCCTGTGATAATATGCCAAAACGTAACGCAAACTTGATTGCTATGCGTGATAAGCTTATTGAAAACCTTTTGAAAATTAAGCATTCTAGGTTAAATGGGCATCGAACCAAGCGTCTTCCTGGCAACGTAAATTTAAGTTTTAGCGGTATTGAAGGTGAATCTTTACTTTTAATGCTCAATGCAAATGGAATTTGTGCTTCTTCTGGTTCGGCTTGCACTTCTGGCTCGCTTGACCCTAGCCACGTTTTATTGGCTATTGGACTGCCTCATGAAATTGCTCACGGCTCTTTGCGTCTATCTCTTAGCGATGAAAATTCTATGGACGATGTGGATTATATTTTGGAAATTTTACCTCCGATTATAGATAAATTAAGAAGTATGTCACCTTTATGGGAAAAAATTGTAGCTGAGAATAATTAGTTAGGTTTTGTTAAAAGGAGTGATTTTTTTATGATTTACAGCGAAAAAGTAATGGATCATTTTGCTAACCCAAGAAATGTTGGCGAAATCCCAGATGCGGATGGGATTGGTGAAGTCGGAAATCCTAAATGCGGCGATATTATGAAAATGTATATTAAGGTCGAAAATAACGTCATAACTGATGTGAAGTTTAAAACTTTCGGTTGCGGTGCCGCAATTGCAACCAGTTCTATGGCCACAGAATTAATAAAAGGCAAAACTATTGACGAAGCTTTAAAGCTTACCAACAAGGCCGTCATGGAAGCACTTGATGGTTTGCCACCTATTAAAGTTCATTGTTCTGTTTTGGCTGAGCAGGCTATTAAGTCTGCTATTTCGGACTATTATTCTCGCAAAGGAATTGACCCTGCTCCTATTGTTGGAGAAGTCCCTTGCTGCGACCATAAGAATGGTTCTTGTAATTGCTCAAAATAGATCTTAACATAAAAAATCCTTCTTTTTAGAAGGATTTTTTTTATTTGGACGCTTATTTTGACAAAATATAATAATCTAAAAGTTTATAAAGACGCGTTTTTGCTTTCTTTATATGTCGCGATGCTGTCGATTTACCTATTCCCAATTGAGCAGCTATTTCTGTTACAGTTAAATTTCTGTAATACCTCATAACTATGCATTGTTGCTGGCGTTCGGTTAGCTCGCCGGCTATTACTTTTGTTAAAATGCGAAGAAGTTGTTTATATTCATTTTCGTTTGTAAATCGTGTTTCTTTGTTATACTCTATCATTCCGGCGACCGATTCAGTGAACTCATTTAACGATAGTTTAGCATTCATCTAGAGAATCTCTTCTTTCACAAAGTTTTATATACTCACTGGTATGTTTTAAATCTAAGCAAATTGAATAAAGTATTGTTAACCTTCTTTTTACCTCTCTTTCTTTTAATGGTTCTACATGTTTTAATTGATGTCTGAGATTTTTTACATATTTTGAAACATTTTTGTACTGTAAGAAATATTGAGCATATAGTTGTTTGTAACTCATATTAACCTCCAAGCGTTACACTAATCGTGTATATCATGGTGTGAATGTACATTTATAAAACCATTGCTGTTCAATAATAAAATGCGATTCAAAATAAAAAATGTGGGTGTTAATAAGTAGATATTAGCACTTAGCCACTAAATTGTCAACATGAATTTCGTTTTTTTGTGTAGAAAATATTTTTAAAATAATGTGAAAAATAAATAAGTTGCATACACATTTCGTGTGTGATATAATTTAACTAACCTTTATAAAGGAGAGTTTTTTATGTTCTGTGAAAATTTTAAAAAATTAAGATTATCTCATGGTTTGACTCAAGTTCAGATGGCAAGTAAATTAAATATTTCTCCCTCTGCAATTGGTATGTACGAGCAGGGCCGCAGAAAACCTGATAGTGATATGTTAAAAAAAATCTGCGAGGCTTTTAACGTCAGCACAGACTTTTTGCTCGACATTGCTGTTAATGATAACAATGCTAAAAAATCTGTTCATGACTTCATTGACGAAATTACTTATACTTTAAGAGCCCAAAAAGGTTTAATGTTTAACGGAAAGCCTATCACTAAAGCAGACAAAGAAAAAATCGTTCAAGCTATAAAATTAGCTACTGCTATTGCCGTTTCAAGCACAGACTTTGAAAAATAAGTTTGTAAGTTTATTCTTTTGAATTTTGTGTTTGGGAGGCGATCAAATATAAAAAATTTTGTTCATAATTTGATTGAAAAGTATGGTACTAACTCTCCTTTTGAATTATGTAAAAAATTAAATATAAACATTTTATTCGTGGATTTGCCAGACAATGTAAATGGTTTTTTTTTGAACTCTCAAGTTAAAAGTTCTATATTAATAAAAAAAACTCTTTCTCCAGCTCAAAAAGAAAAAGTCTGCGCTCATGAACTCGCTCATGCTTTACTTCATAGTCGTGTTAATAGCGCCGTATTTGAAGATACTAACCCTAAATATATAGAATCTCTTGAGGAAGAAGCAAATAATTTTTCTAAACTTTTGCTTCAAAAATAATAATATTATTTTTGTTATCCAAAAACACGGAAGAATCTGTATGTACCAAGCTTTGCATCTAAAATAACCTTACAGTGTACATAGTTGAGGAAAAAGCACTTGAAAAATGCATAACAGAAATAAAAATTACTAACAGAAAACTTTATATTTCAGCTATTATTGGTCGCTATGATTTATTAGTGCTGAGGTTGGCAATGGGTACAAAAATGAAAGCGACTTTGTGTGAACAGACTTTGGATAAATTCGTTAAGGCTTATCCACAACTTCATGGCGCGCGATTGTTCTATTAACCGCAGCGCGCAGTACACAAGTAAATTATACCACTATAAAATATATAAATTTGGCATTTATCAGAGCATAAACAGCTTTGGTGACAAATGTCATGACAATTCCAGATGTGAAAGTTACTTTATTAATATTACATTTCCATTTCAATGGCAGTAAAAACAGCTAAAAACTCTCATTTGGCTATGGCTATTGAAATATAATGGAAAAATCCACCAGACAAATGGGGGCCTATCTCTGCTTAAGCGTCAAAAACTTTACGATTTTTTTCAAATAGGTACTTATCTTAAAAATCTTTGACCTAAAATCCAAATTTGTAAAATAAAATTGACAATAACAGTGCTTACAGAACTATTAATAACTTCCTTTATTGCTACAGCTTCTTTACTTTCTTCTAAATGCAACACGAGAGAATTAAGCATGTACACTTTTTTAAGTCTGTAAAAACAATTAATAATGGTATCTCTCAAAAAACAAAGGCTGAAATATATTTGGAAGAGGAAATTGTAGCTGCCCCGAGGCACTCGATCCTGAATTGCTGATTGAAAATCCAACAAATGCGTTCTTTATTCTTTCAAAAGAGAAGGAAGACTTCGCTGAACTTGAGGCATATACCCCTAAAATATCTATTGAAGATAAAGAATGTTTCGCTGAAACACTGGACGAAGGTTTCGCAGGCACAGCTGATATACATTCAAAAAACGTCAAAAATGTTGCTGAAGTTGGACTAATATACTTTAAAGCTAAAATAAAAAGTCTATATGTTCATTTTGCTTAATAATTTAAAGCTGAAAAAAACGATTATTTTATGCAATTGTTTTTTACTTAAGTTTAATTTTTTATTCGTATTAATCATTGCATATGCACTAAAATATTTATTTTATGAAATTTCTTCACTATTACTTGCAAATTAGAGCCTGTTAACATAAAGAGATGACAAGCAAGGAAATATCTGATATAGTAAAGATATGAACGTAAGTAAAAAACAGATCGAAAAAATAAAAAAGTCCAAGCACAAAACTTCACTTTGAGTGTCGATAATTTTCTGTTTTTGAAGCCCGTCGAAAATTCTTTGTATGGTTCCGTTTTTCGTTCATCTGCTAAACCTCATGTAAATTGTATGCCAGTTCCCGAATTTTTTGGGCAACGCCCTCCACTTACATCCGTTTCATGCCATACACTATAATGCATTCAAAAACTGCTGATTTGATATTTTTGCTGGGGTTCCCCTCGATTGGCATGTGCTTTTCTATCATCAATGTCCATCCTAATGTTTCCCGTAGCCCCAAAAACAAGTAGTAAACAAAGCATTGGCTGCTCAAAATGTGGCTAGCAAAGAAGATACACGTAGCTTGTGTATCTGAAAGATTTACCTTAAAAATTCAATTTTCAGCAAGAAACCGTCATGATCACCAGAAGGCCGAAAGCTTATCGAATAATCGCTTAGTTGTAAAACCGAGTGCTATTTGTTTATAGGCCGTACTTACGAAGATAATAAAACTCAAGCTCTTGCACTTATGCAAGAGCTTATTCTTGTTGTTCCTCCGAGGAAAAACAGAAAACTTTCTTGGCAACATGACACAAAACTTTACAAACGTCGCAACAAAATTGGGCGTTTTTCCCTTCATTTATTTTTTCTATTGTAACTTTTGTTTTGGTTTTTGATGCTCTTTTTATGTAATCACGCTTTAATTATAAACACAAAAATAGGTATATGCAAAAGAACCCGATCTTTAAGTTAAAAATAGCCAGACTGAAAAATTCAGCCTGGCTCCCGTTTGTACAAAAAGTATATTAGCTAAGATTATTTTTCAAAATCTTTACGATTTTTTTTCATGAATACCAAAATAGCTGCACTAACAAAAGCAATAAATCCGAACACCGAGAAGGCAACTATGCTAGCATCACCTGTTTTTACAGATTTAGAAGCACTCTTAGCAGCAGCTTCTTTTTTAGCAGCCTCAGCTTTTTCCTCAGCATTTTTCTGTTCAGTCTCAGCAGCAGCTGATTTGTCTTCTTCAGTTGCACCAAGAGCTACCATAAATGGTGACAAAGAACTTACACTAACAGTTACAATACCATCTGAATCAACTTTATCTACAAAAGTTTCTATTTCGTCATTTGATAAATGTTTAACAGTTACTGTTTGTCCTGCATAATTTTTACCTACGTTTAAAGCCACTTTCATTTTGCCAATACTTGCATCATAATTTGCAATAATATCGTAAGCGAAAATTACTTGAGCATTTTCGTCAGAAAAGTCATCTTTTAATTTTTTATAATTGTCATTATTTTCCGAAAGAGCAATAGCATCAACAACATCAAGTTTATCAAAAACACCATTAATTTTTGCTATATCTCCAGCTTCTTTAGAAAGAGTTTTACAAAAATACAGTGTAAATTTCTCGGTAGCTGTAACACCTTCATAAGTAACAGTTATATCATTAATTGTTTGTGAAATTTCTTTGTCTTGCTCTACATCATTGCTACTAAAAGTAAATGCATCTTTTGTTTCTTCTGTCCATTCAACAGTAGCTTTACCATCATCTTCATAAGTTACATTTAAAGCTAAGCCACTCAAATTAATTTTTTCGCCTTCTATGTAACAGTTTTCAGTTGGTTCTTTAGCTAAAGACACTGCTTTAACGTTACGAGAAACCTCTAAAGTACCGAGTGGGCAAACTACGTCGCCAACTTTGACAGAAATAGCTTTGCCATTATGTTTAGTGTAGTCAAATTTAGCATCTTTAGCTATACTATCGCCATCAATAGTAATTGCTCCACCTTCCAGCAATTCACGAAGAGCCTCTGCATGATCCGTCTCTTTACCTTTCTTTAAATCTTGAAAAGAAAGTACATCCAAAACCTCTGTTTTTACTGTACCGCTATTATGGCTAACTTTTAAAGTTTTGCTAGTATCGTAAATATTTGCCCAGTCGTAAACGGTAACTGCTTTATCCTCCAAATCAAAACTTGAAGCACTTTCTCCAAAGTCAATTGCAGTTGTATCAGCTGTTACAGTTGCATCATCAATCTTAATCGCATCACCTTTTTCACCACTTTGTGTGAGTTTAACATGAGTTACTGTACCACTAATACCTGCAGCATCAACTTTTTCACCAGCCAGATACACAGTTTTACTTGGACTTCCCGAAAGCGTCGCCTCGGCAGTTTTTGCCAGGTTCAAAGAGGTTGCTGCAGCGCCGAGTGCCAGCGCGATAGAAAAGGATAACCCTTTCTTAAAGATTGTTTTTAGCTTACAATTGTTTTTTTGCATAATTTTTGCACCATCTTTCTTTATTATTTGTTTGTATTATAAGTCACGCAGAAAAAGTTGTCAATAGTTTTTCCAAAGATTTTGTGTAGAAGTTTGTCGAAAAAAAATGTTAAACTTGACTAATCAAAAAACTAATCAATGGTACAGTAATTATACTAAATGCAGTGGTAATCAGTACAGCCGCAACAGCATACTCTGGGTAATTATCATACTTTTTAGCAAAAATCGCTATGGATGACATAGATGGAAGTGAGCAAAGTAGAACTACAGTTTTAGCAATATTAACTGAAACTGGCACAAATTTCAAAATAGCCCAAATTATCACCGGAAAAAATAACATTTTAAAGAAAATCAACATGTAAATATCAAATTTTTTCAAATACTCACGAATATTTGAAAAACAAAACAGACCTCCAATATAAATCATAGATAGCACAGGAGTCATGTCTCCAATAGGCTTCAGTGTCATAAGTAAAGTTTTTGGCAGTTTTATTCCAACTATAACACCTATTAGCGAAAAAATTATTGCGATTAATGCAGGATTTGCAAAATTTTTTAAGTTTTCCAGTTTAAACTTATTCGTGTTAGAAGTCAGTTTTATGCCTAAAGTCCATAACATAAGTTGGTCTACTATAGTGCACAGCGACATAAAAATTCCACCCTCTTTGCCAAATATCGCCAATATTAAAGGAATTCCAATAAATCCAGCGTTAGAAAACGTCGCCAAAGCTTTGTAGATATTAGATTTTTGTTCATTAAAATGGAATACCCATACAATAAGACAATTAAATAAGTATAAAAATATAAAACAAAACATGTAAACTATAAAGATAGGCGAAGAATTAGTCAAATCTCTAAAAGACGGGCCAGAAAGCAAATTGCAAACCAACATAACTGGCATAGTAATTGTAATTATAAATTTAGACATAGAATCAAGCGCAGATTCATCAAAAACTTTGAATTTAACACAAAAAATCCCTACAAAAACAAAAAAAGTAAAAATAAATAATTGCTGTAAAATAATAAAAAATTGCTCCATAAAGAAACCTCCTATAATTTTAAAAGAACCCCTTCTTGACAGAGCACGTCAAAAAGGGGGGGAAAATAAATTTTTTAAATATTGCAAGTCTTTCTGCCTTTTTCCTGCAAATTATAATAATAAGCTAAGATCTCACCAATATCATAATCATTATCAATAGAAAAAGCATCACGATTTAAGATAAAATTCTTATCTTCAAGAACTTTTCTAGCATCGTTATAAACAAAATTAATAGTTTCTTTCCAGAATAAAATATTCTCGACGCGAAGATCTACCCAACCAACTTGAATCCATTTCTCCAATCGTTCGCGCGTGATGGTCAAATCACAGCCTTTGTCAGGATATAAACTATACTCACCAATATATATGTTATCATTTTCTGTTACAATAGGCAAGCCCAAAGATAACATTTCAACCAGCAAATTTCTATTATTTTCAAGATTTCTGATAATTAAATCGTATAATTTTTTAATGTCTATACTTTTAAGCTCATCAACAGTTTTGCAAACTTGCTTTATCATATATAATTCGTAAAGACGTTTTGCAACAGTAACTCCAAGATTTCCTGTTGCGATGCTTGTTGAGTTATTTTTCTTCATCAGATTTTGAATTTCTGATTTTATTTTTTCAACCATAGCCTTTCCTGCAAAAGTAGAACCTAACATTCCTGAGTCCATATAATTAAGCATATTTTTCTTCGTTTTTCCACAAATATCTTCTATTGCAGCGTTGGCAACTTCTTCTTTAGTGATAGCCTCCATTTGTCCAAGTGCTGTAAGTGCAGATAATTCATATAAAGAATAAACATGATTTTCTCCAGCTCTAACCACAGGAAATTCAAGATATTCATCGCTGATCCCTTTTGAATATGTAAGCTTTTCTCCATCTACAAGCTTCATTTTTTGAGGGTTATTAATCTTTTTAACCAAACCAACATCTGTTTCAATAGGTTCAAATTTGGTGCTATCGTAACCTACAAATGTTGCCGGAATTAAAAGACTTATATTATGATGTGTTGTATGAGATAAATTCCACAATAATTGATGTAAGACTCCAGCTGCCGATATTTTTCCCATCAAAGCAAACGATAATGATGATTTTGGGGTGTCTCCGTGAGTATAGGGCATATTCATGCCCATCCCACCTAAACCAGTTGTGGAAACTTTTAAATATTTTTTTACTTTAAAATCTTCCATAACCAATTTTAAAGAATACACAAAATTTACGGCTTTTGGCACAAAATCATTAAGGAGAATTTCTGCAGATGTGTTTACATCAATATTTGCACTTTTACTTACTTTACTTAATATCAACTCAGGTTTATAGTGATTACCTAATACCGTCCCAGAATTTATGGCATCTATTATTAAATCAGGGTTCCATTTTTGAACTAGTTTATATAAAGTTGATTTTTTTAATATCTCCGGGCCTAAATCGGAATAATAAAAACTTAATAATTCATCTTTATATTTTAGCTGTTCTTCCATTGTATTTAATTTGTTAAAATCAAAAGGTAAAAATACATCACCATATGAAGGGATTAATTCAATATTTTTACAATACTCAGAAAAATACTTGCAACAATAACCTGATTCAGTTTTTGTTAAATTGTGCAGAATAATTCTTTCAGGATTTTGTTCTATAATTCTTTTTGTTATTGCTTTCCCTATTTGTCCAACGCCTAAAACTAAAACCGTTTTCATTTTTTATAAGCCTCTACTTTCAAAAAAATTAAGATCAACCACCAAATTTTTTCTTTTCACACGCAAAAAAAGTTTCAACACAAAGTAAAAATAATATTTTTCAATTCTCTCAAAATTTTATCTTTCACTTCCAGTACAAAAAATTACATATATTTATATTTTAATTTCTTCGCTATAAATATTTTGTCTAATTTTGTCATAGTAAATAAAAACTTTGCAAATCGCTTAATACGAAAGAAAAAACATTCAACTTCGTTGCGACGTTTGTAAAGTTTTGTGCCATATTGCCAAGGAAGTTTTCTATTTTTCCTCGGAGGAACAATAGAAATAAGCCCTTGTATGAGTGCAAGGGCTTAAAGTTTTGTTATCTTCGTAACCACAGTCCATAAACAAATATCACCCGACTTTACAGCTAAACGACTCGATAAGTCTTGGTCCTTCTGGTGCATCGTGACGGTTTCCTGCTGAAAGTTGAATTTTCAAGGCAAATTTTTCAGATACACAAGCTGCGTGTATCTTCGTTGTTCCTCCCTTTTTTGAGCGACCAATACTTTTCATTACTTATTTTTCTAGCTACGGAGGCATTAGGATAGCCCTTAATGCTAGTGTCATCCAAGCACAAAGCTTCACTTTGAATATCGATAAATTTCTGCTTTTGAAGCTCGTCAAAAATGCTCTGTATGATTCCGTTTTTCGCCCATCTGCTAAATTTCATGTAAATTGTATGCCAGTTCCCGAACTTCTTTGGCAATGCCCTTCATTTGCATCGTTTTCTATCGTATAAATGATGCATTCAAGAATTTCTGATTTGATATTTTTGCTGATTTTCTTTCGATCGGCGTGTGTTTTTTATCTATTTTTACTTATTTTCGTATTCCTATTATATCAGATGTTTCCTCGCTCGTCATCTTTTTATGTTAGCACGCTTTAAACTGGTAAAGCTATACCCAACAACACTTTAAAAACTGGATGGCTAAGCACTAGTAGCTTTAATATTAAAATAACAAATTAGCAAAATTGAAATTGAAAGACCCCAATGGAGAATGTTGCACTTATCACTAAAGAATTGGATATTTACAGACTTTTCTGAGAGCTTAATTTATCGATGGAAATAACCAAACGACGCACGGGTACTCTTAAATAGAAAGTGTGATTTATTAAGAGACATGAGCGTAACGGTAAAAAAACGTTTTTAAAAACTGCACCATAAGTATGGTGCAGCTTTTAAATTTCATTTCTATTTTAAACCGGTATTTACACAGTACATTTTTCCGAGGCATCCGGATTAGATTGAGAAAAACATAGATGCTTTTTGAAATAACAAGTTGCGAATACTATACCAGCTATAACAATTGCAGCAGCCGCAGAACCAAGCGAAGCAATTAACGCTGTTTTGTTATTTTTTGACTTTGAGGCAAAAGTTGGTATCGTTGAAGCAGTGGATGAGGACGCTAAAGCAGAAGGGGATGGCGACGCTGAAACAGAAATGGATGGAGACGCTAAAGCAGAAGGGGATGGAGACGCTGAAACAGAAGGGGATGGCGACGCTGAAACAGAAGGGGATGGCGACGCTGAAGCAGTGGCATATTTAGTAACTGAGATTCCACAGAAACTGTCCCCAGTATAATCTGCAGGAACGTATATTGTGTTTAAATTTAGACAATTTGTAAACACATTAGCACCGTGATTTGGTTCGGTAGATTTTTCATACTTTACAGTATTTAGGCCGGTACAGCCATAAAATGCAGAATCACCAATTTCGTTACAACTTGAGATTGTCACTTCTTTTAAATTCACACAGCTATAGAACGCAGCAGGACCAATTTTATTGCAATTTTTGATAGCGACTTCCGTTAAACTAATACAACCAGAAAATAAAGACTCATCGATTGCCTTACAATTTATCATAGCTATTTTTTTTATATATTCCTTAGGCTGCCCGCCAAGTGCTTTTTCGAGTTTAATACTATCTAAGGTGTCACAATTAACTACAGATAAATAGCCTTGGGTAAAGTCAATAAATTCATTACTTTTAAATGCTATTTTTTTTGAATCTCCAAAATCAAAATTGGAGGTACCAAAAGTTTTCATGGCAAAGTTAGGCGGGAAATGCATTTGAGCGATCGACATAGCTCTCTGAGACATTGCACGAGGAACAACAAAATTGCTAGCGTAGGCTTTTGGTGAAACGGTAGATACAATTGAAAAAGATGCCACAATTGCTGTCATCTTTTTTAATTTGTGGTGTATCATAATTAAACACATCCTTATAAATAACATTTGTTTTACCAAATAAGATGTTAACTCTATCATGTTGTCGAAATTTGTAAAAATGTGACTTTTGTCAATTTATGTGAATAATTAAAGTTGCTATTATTAAAAAATTAATTAAACCGTAATTAACAAGCTGTTTTACATCCACCGATTGTCTTAACCAATTGGCAAAAATTAGATCTTTATGTAAAGGGTTTAGTTATTTTACCAACTGGTTATTCTCATCGCATTAAAAAAATAGGCACATATAGATTATATACACTTTTCAATTGGTTGCCGCCGTATAGAGTAAAAAGTATGGAATAAAGCACCATTTAAACTAGGTTTGTAGAAGATTCTTAATGGTTCCCATTTTGACTTAGCAATAAAAACAAAGATGCCAATGTTTTGCGTAGATTGATCACGCTCTAGTGTCATCCAAGCACAAAACTTCACTTTGAATATCGATAAATTTCTGCTTTTAAAGCTCGTCAAAAATTCTCTGTATGATTCCGTTTTTCGCCCATCTGCTAAATTTCATGTAAATTGCATGCTAGTTCCCGAATTTCTTTGGCAATGCCCTTCATTTGCATCGTTTTCTACCGTATAAATGATGCATTCAAGAATTTCTGATTTGATATTTTTGCTGGTTTTCTCTCGATCGGCATGTGTTTTTTTATCTTTTCAATCTGTTTTTTCCTTATTTTCATATTCCTATTATATTAAATATTCCTTCACTTGTCATCTCTTTGTGTTAACACGCTCTAGTTCATCATCATTAATGCATCTAGTTCACTTGATCGATTTTTGTGCATTAATACAAAAGTGAAATTTTATATTGACTTTTATTCAAAAGTAATGTATCATATAATTATTGTATCGCGGAGTGGAGCAGTTCGGTAGCTCGTCGGGCTCATAACCCGAAGGTCGTTGGTTCAAATCCAGCCTCCGCAACCAAATAAATTCTCACAACTGTGTGGTTTGTGGGAATTTTTTTATTTTAAGAAAC
>ERZ780157.1008-NODE-1008-length-32302-cov-6.707539_pt1 | contig 32302 bp, 36 predicted proteins | sample MGYA00511169_ERZ780157 | MGnify/ENA primary metagenome ERZ780157 (study PRJEB29588, sample SAMEA1965149) | human gut metagenome | biome: human gut; feature: human-associated habitat; material: faeces | place: Denmark | collected 2008/2010 ...
AATAAATTAGAATACACTAAAAAAGTCAATATTTTTTTTCTCATAACATTTTCCTTTAATCTATAATAACTCCTACTTCTGATATTGTTCGTATATTTACATTAGGTTCTACAATGGCATATCTATTCATATCATTTTTATTATTTATAACTTCTATTATTTTTCCAACTGGAATTGAAGCTGGATATGTTGCCCCAAGCCCAGAAGTATATAACATATCTGCAATAGATATATTAGCATCAAGTGGTATAAAATCAAGAGTAAGTCTGTTTTGAGATTTAAGATTTAAATCACCTTTTAATATAGCTGGTTCATTTACTGTACTAATACTTACACTTACAGATGAAGAAGGATCTAATATTGTAGTTACTGTTGATGTATCTTTTTCTACAGAAGATATATAACCTACTAATCCATCCTTATGAACTACTGCTTGGTTTAGTTTAATTCCATCGTTTTCACCGATATCAATTTTAAATGTTTGTGTCCAATTATCATGTTCTCTATATATTATTTTTGCCATCTTTATATTAAAATGCTGATATACTTTTTTTATTTCTAACATCTGTTTTAAAGAAGTATTTTCATCTAATATCTTTTGAGATTCTAATAATTGCATTTCTAATTCACTTATTTTGTTTTCAAGTTCTTCTTTTTCTTCATTTAATTTTTTGCTATTTGCAAAATATGACTTGATTCCTGAAAAGCCACCTGAGACAAACTCATAAAGTTTATCAAATGGGTAAACTACAACTGTTGAAACTTTACTAACAATACTATTTGATGAATTTCTAAAGAAAAAAGCAGAGAATACAATTACAGCAATTATAACTATAATTATGAATATTATTTTTTTCTTTTTATCATTTTTCTTGTCATCAAAATTATATCTATAATTCATTATTGTATTCTCCTTCTTACTAACCTTTTTTTGTTTTTACGGCTTTTTTTAAAACTTGTATACTATCTAAAGCCTTACCAACACCTTTTATTACACATTGAGTTGGATTATCTGCAATGTATACTGGTATTCCAGTTTGCTCAGATATATACCTATCAATATTTTTAAGTAGCGCCACCCCTCCTGATAAAACTATACCATTTTCCATTATATCTGAAGCAAGTTCAGGTGGAGTCTGCTCAAGTGTTATTTTTATAACCCTTAAAATTTCTCTTAAAGAATCTATAATTGCTGCATTAACATCATATGTTGTAACAACAATTGTTTCTGGAAGCCCTGTTGTAAGATTTCTTCCTTTTAAACTTATTTTTTCCTCTGTCATAGCTGCTGTAGCGGCACCAATTTGTTTTTTTACATCTTCAGCTTCTCTAAGTCCAACTATAACATTAAATTTTTCTTTTATATATTCTACAATATCCTTGTCTAATTTATCACCAGCTATTTTAACAGAATTAGATACTACTATGCCACCAAGAGATAAAACAGCCATTTCGCTTGTTCCGCCACCAATATCTACAATCATAGAACCAGCAGCTTGTTCAACTTTTAATCCTGCACCTATTGCAGCGGCCATAACTTCTTCAATCAAATAAACTTCTTTTGCTCCAGCTTTATATGCTACACCTTCTGCTGCTCTTTCTTCTACATCTGTTATACCAGATGGAATAGATACAACTATTCTTGGCTTTGAAAACAAACTTTTAGGGATTACTCTTGATATAAGAGACTGAATAAGCATTCTAGTCGCATTAAAATCTGCAATCACTCCATCCTTTAATGGCTTTAGAGCATCAATATTATCAGGAGTTCTTCCAAGCATCTCCTTTGCTTGATTTCCAACTGCTAAAATCTCACCTGTTATTTTGTTTATTGCAACAACAGAAGGCTCTTCTAAGATTACGCCCTTTCCCTTTGTATGTATTCTTACATTTGAAGTCCCTAAGTCTATTCCTATATCTTTTGATACAAATCCCATAATTACCACCTTTTCTCTTACTACATATATACAATATTTAAACTACATCTTTACATTAAAATTTCTTTTGTTCTTTTAGACTTATATAATTATTATTACCAATAATTATATGGTCTAACAATTCTATACCAAAAATTTTAGAATATTCATAAATTTTATTAGTAAATTCAATATCACCTCGACTAGGATTTAAATTTCCACTAGGATGATTATGTACTAATATAATGCTACTTGCAAGTTGTTTAATAGGCTCACTAAAAACTTCTTTTATTCCAACTTCAATTCTATCATTAGTTCCAATTGCATTTGTAACTATTGATATTATGGCATTTTGTTTATTTAATATAACTGTTTTTAAAGTTTCTTGTTTTTGACCTATATAATTTTTAAATAATAAATCATATACATCTCTAGGAGATACAATCTTATTTTTTCTTATTTTATAAGTTCCAGATATTCTTTTTGCAAGTTCTATTACAGCTTTTATTTGAATAGCCTTAACTCGACCAATCCCCTCAAAACTTTTTAATTGCTCTATAGATAAATTAACTAAATGTTCTAAATCATCTTCATTTTCTTTGTTTGATGGAACAGTTAGTATATTTTGAGCTATTTCAACACAGTTATATTTACTAGTCCCTGTTTTTATCACTATAGCAAGTAATTCTGAATTTGTTAGATTACTAGCTCCTAATAGTTCCAGTTTTTCATAAGGTCTATCATCTAACGGTAATTTTGCTATACTTTTAGCCAACGTGCTACAGCTCTACCAATAAATCCAAATATTACCATACATAATACTCCGCAAACACTTATTTTAAACCAAAGTCCAAATGTTATTTGCAAAAAAGATAAATCCAATACAACTGGATTTTTAAAACCTATTTCTCCCCCTATTGCAAGCCATTTTAACCATGATACAGAGCTTGCTAACTCTCCTAAGTAAAATCCTAGTAACATACCTACAATTCCAAAAATTGCAATAATTGTTTTTCTCATATTCTCCCTCTTTCTTCATACGTTCACTATCTGCTATATTATATAACTTTTTTTATAATATTTCAATATTATTTCAATAATATGACGAAAAGAAAGTATAAAAATCAAAGCAAGGTATCTCTACCTTGCTTTTTTAAGTTAGGAAAACTAGGTGGGGTGGTACTCCCACATCTCCTACATCTTACGATGGGCTACGGCTACCAGTTCCGTCCTCAAAGCTTTCCTTTAATATTTTATGTATAACTAAATTATAACATACATTTTTGTCGTTGTCAAACTAAATTTTTTTAAAATATCCAAACTTTTTATATTTTTCAATTTTCTCTTCCGCCATTATATACATTGTCCTTACAAATTGTTGCTTTTTTTCCACTTGCTCTAACAACTATAAGTACCATTTCATTATTTATTATATACTTTTTTATATATTGTATAGAATTTTTCTTTTCATCTCTGGCTAAATATGTTGGGTTAGAAATAATATTTGGAATTTGATTACCATATTTTTTGTAATCTTCTAAATGTCTGGCTTTAATATGTTCTATATTTGCTTCACCAATAAAAATTGGAGTATCTTCTTTTATATCTAAATTTAACTTTTCTATTACTTCCTTTGTTATTTTCCCAACTTTTTTATTCATTTGTACCTCTCCTGAACTATACTACATATTATACTTTTTTTAAACTGTAAAGTTAACATATTTTCGAAATAAACTTGTAATATTAGGTACTAAATATAACATATTTTTTTATAACAAATGCCAAATAAAACTATTAAAATACTCACCTATCATATTCATACATAATAATCGAAATAATATTAATTGCTGCAGTTTCAGCTCTTAAAATCCTAGTTCCTAAACTTATAGTACTAACGTTATAAATTTCTTTAAGGATACTTGCTTCATCTTTAGTAAAACCACCTTCTGGACCTATTATACATGAAATATCTTTTAAATTACTTTTATTTGATATAACATTATATAGGCTATCTTTTTCATTCTCATAGGCAAAAAAATTAATTTCATTTTCACTCATACAATTTAATAATTCTTTAAAAGAAATTATATCTTTAATTACTACTTCATCACTTCTACCACATTGTTTACATGCTTCATTTGCGATTTTTTGTAATTTTTCTTTTCTTTTAATTTTTCCTTTTTCATCTAACTTTACAACAACATTATTAGAAATAAAAGGAATAATAGTTTTTACACCAAGCTCTACAGCCTTTTGAACTACTAAATCTAATTTATCATTTTTTAACACAGCAATATATAATGTTAAATTTATATTTGGAACTCCAAGAACTGGTGCATCTTTTAATTTTTCTAATTCAATATAATCTCTTCCAATATGCTTTATTTTGCATATATACCTATTAATTATTATTTCATCATCAACTTCATGTCTTAATACTTGAATATGCTTTACTTCAGTACCACTTATTTTTATATTCTTATCATCGTTTATTAATATATCATTACTATCTACAATAAATCTCCTAGCCATTTTAATCACCACATTTATTATACCAAAAATTGTAGTTTTAAACAATAGATATACTACTTTAATACAGAAGAAAATATTCAAATACTAAGTACTTAAATTGTTTATAAATATTGACATACTATCATATAAATGATATAATCCTAAATTTGACAGTTGTAAAAGAGTAAAAGACTGATAACCTTTGATATTAAAGGGTTTCAGTCTTTAATGAATTGATAAAAAAGTGCGTACCATAGATTAATTTTTTAAGTTTTTTAAAATTTTTTTTATAGACACTATTGTTGTAATTTCATTGTCAGTTCTAAATCCAAATTTCTCATGTAAATTATCCGTTAAATCAGTTCTCAAATACACTGGTAAATATCCTAATTCATTTGCTTTACACAAATTCATGTTTCTTAAGCAATCAATAATTTGTGAACTTGTATATTTTTCATCAAGCATTTTTTCTAAAAATCTAAGAATTACTAACGAAAGAAAACAAGTAGTAAAATGTGCTGTAATTCTATCATCTCTACTTAAATATACTGGTCTAGCTTTGAATTCACTTTTCATTATTCTAAAACTTTCTTCAATTTCCCATCTTCTTTGATTTACTTTGATAATTTCTTCAGGTTCATCATCAAGATTAGTACAAACTCCATAAAATCCGTCAAACCTTTCTTCTTTTTTGATAGTATCAGTATTTAATGATAATACTTTCTTTTCAGCTATTTCTCCATCTTGGGTAATATTAGTTTTCTTTATGAACCTTTTAAAATCATTTTGATTGCATTTATCAAGTTTGAAAGTTTTGTTAGATATTGCAATTTTAGCCCTTTCAATTTGAGAATTACGAATTTGTCGTTGGTAATTTCTGTATTTTAAAGAGTAAGTTACAATTAGTTTTTGTTCTAATCCATTTTCTTTAATCCAACGTTCTTTAAAGAATGTTCTATCCTTGAAAAGTTCTAGACTGGTTTCATCTTTTTCTATCTGAGTAATATTGTATTCTTTTTTATCTCCAGAGATATGCCAACCATTAGGATTAAGTGCCCAATCCATTAAATGTTTTTTTAATTTCTTAATTGATTGAGTAGTGATAAATGCTCTGTCATCTTTATCATTAAATTTTCTGTTAGCAGTTGATGCAAGACCAGCATCAGTACAAACAATGAACTTAGAAAGTTTAAAATCTTCTAATATTTTTTCTTCTAGGGGAGTTAAGGTAATTTGTTCATTCGTATTTCCAGATGTAATACTAAAAGCTAAAGGAATACCGTCTCCATCCATGAAAAGCCCCATTTGAGTAATTGGATTAGGTCTGTGTTCTTTAGAAGGACCATATTGTCTTAATCCACTTTCTTGTTCGATTTCAAAAAAGTAATTAGTACAATCGTAGTAAAGGATATTAGTGTTTCGCTTAGATACTTTTAAACTGTTTTTATACAATTCGGATTGAATGAAATCAGTTTCTTTTGCAATTACTTCTAAAGCACGATAAATATCATGAAGTTCAAAATTAGGTTGTTCAATATATTTTTTAGATAATTCAAAGGTAGCTAATTTTGAAGAAGGATATATTATCCTACTGTATATTAATCTAGAAAGGATATTATCTAAATCATAATTAAATCTGTATTTATCAGAGATTTCATTACAAATATTATTTAATCCTAAATCGTAATATATTTTTTCTAAAAAAAGGTATCCTACATTAAAAGAAGTTTGAATATTTTTTGGAATTAGAGTACCAGCAGATTTTTTAATATATACATCTAGTTTGTTCTCTTTTTCTAATTCATTTAAATTATCAACATATTTTTTAGCCCAAACTTTAGGATTTTCACCTTTAGACTTTTTAAGGACTTCATCTTCATTTCCTAATCTTTCAACTGTTATCGTTTTTTCTTTTCCATTAACATAGATAGTTTTTATTACATAGTATATGGTGACATTTTTTGATTTGGATATTTTTAATCTCATATATTTAATCTCCTTTGTGTATTATATGGAAATTATATCATAACACGCAACGACACGCAAGAAGAAAAAGAAAAAATTGACAAAAAAATTAAGCACTTTCAATGCTTACATCAATTTTATATTTAATTAACTGTCAAATTCCCGTCTCTTCCAATATGCTTTATTTTGCATATATACCTATTAATTATTATTTCATCATCAACTTCATGTCTTAATACTTGAATATGCTTTACTTCAGTACCACTTATTTTTATATTCTTATCATCGTTTATTAATATATCATTACTATCTACAATAAATCTCCTAGCCATTTTAATCACCACATTTATTATACCAAAAATTGTAGTTTTAAACAATAGATATACTACTTTAATACAGAAGAAAATATTCAAATACTAAGTACTTAAATTGTTTATAAATATTGACATACTATCATATAAATGATATAATTTTTTTATGTTAACGTAAAAAACCAAATAATATAATTATTTATGGAGGTATGGTAATGAAGTACAAAAAAATCTTAACAAAATGCCCTTACTGCGGTAACAATGTACAAGTTGATTTAGAGCGGTCATTAAAAATCCTAGATAAACAAAATAAATATTTTTTCAACTCATATATTTGCCCAATATGTAAAAAAGAAATTATTACTTCCGATAAAAAAGGAGAATATTAGGTAAAGAAATGAAACTAGATAAAAGAAATGATTTCCATATAAAAAAAGTTTGTAAAAAATGTAACAGTGTACATGTTATGACTTGTGATAACATCAAATGTAAGTGTACTATTAACGAAAAAGATGTTAATTTCTACTTTTTTACAACACATGATTGTGGAAATAATATCTCTGTATCACCACATGAACTTTCAAAAGATTTACAAGAAATTTTATGTTTTAAAGCTCTTAAAGAGCTAAATAGCTAATAAAAAACTTAGCATAAAGGGGTAGTAAGTAATGAAATCATCAAAAAAAGCTGTTGATCCATTAAACTGTCCAATTAATATAAGTTGTAATAATTGCAACCATAATTTTTCTGTAACTTTAAATAATGGTGCAATTCCTCTTGGCGAAAATGTTAAAGATATGTCCGGTGAATACTTTTACATTCTCTGCCACTATGCCATATGTCCAATCTGCGGTAAGAAAAACTATATTCTTAGTAATTCTCTTCCCAAAGTAGTGTTAAACTTTCTTGAAGAAAATTCTATTAAGGTATAGTAAACAAAATAAGCTGTCAATAATTGACAGCTTATTTTATATGTTATATTTATCTTCCAAAGAAACCTTTTTTCTTAGTATTTACTTCATCACCAAATGAAGCAGCAAATTTAGTAAGTAATTCCCTTTGTTCATCATTAAGCTTTCTTGGTATATCAACAACAACAGTAAATTCAAGATTTCCTCTTCCTCTACCGTGTATATTTTGTATTCCCTTTTCTTTGAGTCTAAATTTAGTACCTGTTTGAGTACCTTCTGGTATATTATACTCAACTTCATCCTCAAGAGTAGGAACTTTAATTGTGCCACCTAAAGTTAATTTGGCAAATGGAACTTTTATTGTTTCAGAGATATCAAATCCGTTTCTTGTAAATATTTTATGAGGTGCAACATTAACAACAACAAATAAATCTCCTGCAGGTCCGCCTTTTTTACCGCAATCACCTTCACCATGAATAGAAATTGCTTGACCATTATCTATACCTGCTGGTATATTTACAGTTATTTTTTTTGTTTTTCTTACTGTTCCTCTTTTGTTACATTTCTCACATGGTTCAGTTATTACTTTTCCTTCACCACCACATTTATCACAAGTTTTTACAGTAGCAAATGTTCCCATTATTGTATTTTGAGTAGTTTGTACTTTTCCACTACCATGACATTTATCACAAGTTACAACTTTACTTCCTGGTTTTGCACCACTGCCATGACATACATCACATACTTCATTTTTTGACACATTAATTTCTCTTTTGGTTCCAAAAGCTGCTTCTTCAAAAGAAATATTCATGTTATATCTTAAATCAGCGCCTCTTGTTGGTCCTGTCTTTTTAGATTTTTGTCCAAAACCTCCGAATCCACCGCCAAATACACTACCTAAGATATCATCAAGATCAATATCTACTCCCATGCCATTTCCAAATCCAGAGAAATCAAAACCTCCAAATCCACCATAGCCAGCATTTCCACCAAATCCTGCTTGTTCAAAATTTGAACCAAATCTATCGTATTGAGCACGTTTATTTTGATCAGAAAGAACTGAATAAGCTTCATTTATCTCTTTGAATTTTACTTCAGCGTCTTTTTTTGCTTGCTCTCCTTGTTGTGCATCAGGATGATATTTTTTTGCCATACTTCTATATGCTTTTTTTATTTCTTCATCTGTAGCATTTTTTGAAACGCCTAATATCTCATAATAATCTTTTGAATCTGCCACAAAAATTTCCCCCTACATTTTAAATAAAGGGTGAAAGAATATTTACACCCTTTATTTATATATTATGATAATCTATTGTTTATTATCATCTTCTACTTTATAATCTGCATCATGTACAACATTTTCGCTTCCATCTGCAGTAGTAGTTTGTTCACTTGCTGCACCTTGTGGGTTTGCTTGAGAATATAATTTTTGAGATATTTCATAGAATACTTGTGTTAATTTTTCACTTGAAGATTTAATAGCATCAATATCTGTACCTTCAAGAGCTTTTTTAACATTTGAAAGTTCTACTTCTACTTTAGATTTTTCTTCATCAGAAATTTTACCTTCTAATTCTTTTAAAGTTTTCTCAGTATTATATACTAATGAATCAGCATTATTTCTAACTTCAACTTCTTCTTTTTTCTTCTTATCTTCTGCAGCATGTGCTTCAGCTTCTTTTACAGCTTTTTGTATTTCTTCTTCTGTTAGATTTGAACTAGCTGTAATAGCAATTTTTTGTTCATTGTTTGTAGCCATATCCTTAGCTGTAACATGAACTATACCATTAGCATCAATATCGAATGTAACCTCAATTTGTGGTACACCTCTTGGAGCTGGTGGAATACCAGTTAAGCTAAATCTTCCTAAAGTTTTATTATATGATGCTATTTCTCTTTCACCTTGTAATACATGTACTTCAACAGATGTTTGACCATCAGCAGCTGTACTAAATATTTGTGATTTTTTAGTTGGTATTGTTGTATTTCTTTCAATTAATTTTGTAAATACACCACCATAAGTTTCAATACCTAATGATAATGGTGTTACATCAAGTAATACAAGATCTTTAACTTCACCAGTTAATACACCACCTTGAATTGCTGCACCGATAGCAACACATTCATCCGGGTTGATACCTTTATATGGTTCTTTACCTGTTATTCTTTTTACAGTTTCTTGTACAAGTGGAACACGTGTAGAACCACCAACAAGTAATACTTTATCAATTTTATCAAATGTAAGACCTGAATCTTTCATTGCTTGATTTACAGGTTCAACTGTTGACTCTACTAAATCAGAAATTAATTCTTCAAATTTAGATCTAGTTAAAGTTATATCTAAATGTTTTGGTCCTGTTGAATCAGCAGTAATAAATGGTAGATTAATTTGAGCTTGCATTACAGAAGAAAGTTCTATTTTAGCTTTTTCAGCAGCTTCCTTTAATCTTTGCATTGCCATATTATCTTTTGATAAATCTATTCCATTATCTTTCTTAAATTCAGAAACTAAATAATTAATAACTCTTTCATCAAAGTCATCTCCACCTAGTCTGTTATTACCAGATGTAGCCATAACTTCAAAAACACCATCTGCTATATCTAGGATAGATACATCAAATGTACCACCACCAAGATCATATACCATTATTTTTTGTTCAGCGTCTTTATCAAAACCATGAGCAAGTGATGCTGCAGTTGGTTCATTTATTATTCTTAGAACTTCAAGACCTGCTATTCTTCCTGCATCTTTAGTTGCTTGTCTTTGTGAATCACTAAAATACGCTGGTACAGTTATAACTGCTTGAGTTACTTTCTCACCAAGATAATTTTCAGCATCTGCTTTTAATTTTTGTAAAATCATAGCTGATATTTCTTGTGGTGTATATTCTTTATCATCAATTTTAACTTTTTTGTCACTTCCCATATCTCTTTTTATAGAGATTACTGTTCTATCATGATTAGTAACAGCTTGACGTTTTGCAACTTGACCTACTAATCTTTCTCCATTTTTTGCAAAAGCAACTATTGATGGAGTTGTTCTTGCACCTTCTGCGTTAGGAATTACAACTGGTTCTCCATTTTCAATTACAGAAACACATGAATTTGTTGTTCCTAAGTCTATTCCAATAACTTTTGACATAATATTACCTCCTAAAAATACAAAGTTATTTATATTATATACTTAATTCATATATAAATACACGGATTAAGTAAATACCAAAATAATTTAATTTGCTACTTTTACCATTGAATGACGTATTACTTTATCTCCAATTTTGTAGCCTTTTCTTAAAACTTCTACTATTTCTTTTTCACCAAAATTATCATCTTCAACATGCATTACTGCTTCATGATAATTTGGATCAAATGTTTTGTTTAAAGCATCAATTTCTTCAAGTCCAAATTTCTTTAAAGTATCATTTAATTGGTTATATATCATAACCATACCATCTTTAAACGACTCATCCTTTGTTTCTGCAGATACTGCTTTTTCAAAATTATCTATAATTGGTAATATATCTGCTAATACATCAGATGTAATTGTAATATATAGATTTTCTTTTTCCTTTGACATTCTCTTTTTAAAATTATCAAATTCAGCCATATTCCTTTTTAAATGTTCAAAATATTCATCAGCTTTTTTCTTTTGATCATTTAAATGCTCATTTAGTTTGGCTATATATAAATCTTTATCAACTTCACCATTTTCATCTTTTAATTCTTCTAAATCATCAATTAAATTATCATCTAATTCTTGATTTTCATTTTCACCGTTTTCCATTTTATCCTCCCTCATCTTTATCATTAAGTAATAAATTTTTAAACTTAGTATTAATATACTTTAATGTAGATATTGTTTTTGAATAATCAATTCTTTTTGGACTAATCACAGATATCTTACCTATATGTTTATTATCTTTTTCAATATCTAGTGATATAATACTGCAATCTTTTAACATTACTTCTTTGCTCTCAGACCCTATTATAATTCCAAGTCCATTAGATTTCGTTTTTTCTAATGCTTCATCTATTACTTCTTTAGTTGAAATCATATTAACAAAATTTTTTGCCTTCTCTACATCTGAAAATTCTGGTAATTCCAAAATAGATTCAACATTTGCACTTAACTTTTTTTGTTCTTTTGACATTTCATATTTTATACTTTCACATATTTTATCAAGAACAAATGAAAAGGCTGTAAGTTCTTTTGCTATAACATTATTTAAAACTAAACTTAAATTTTCAAGTGGAGTTCCAACTAAATTTTTATTTAATATCTCAGTTAATTCTTCAATTGTTTGATCTTGAACAGAATCTGTAAGTTTAGCAAAGCAGTCTTTAACAGTACCATTTTGTGATAAAATAATTATTAACAATAATTTATCTGAAACTTTTACTATTTTTATATTTTCTAATAAATCTTGTTTTTTTAGAGTAAGAACTGTAGGTCTAGTAAGTACTTTTGATATAACATCAGCTGCTTGTTCAAGTAATTTTTCTGTATCACCAAAGCCGGTTATGCTATTATCAATATAATTAATATCGACCATTGATAGCTTTTTCTCTTTCATTAAATTATCAACATAGTATCTATAACCCTTAGTTGATGGTATTCTACCAGCAGATACATGAGGTTGCTCTAAGTATCCTTGTTCTTCTAATAACTTCATTTCATTTCTAATAGTAGCACTACTATACTCCAAATGGTATTTATCAACTAATGTTTTAGAGCCTACTGGCTCAGCAGATGAAATATAATCCTCAACAACAGATGATAATATTTTTTTCTTTCTATCATCTAAATTCATAAAATCACCTTTTAGCACTTTAAGTTCTTGAGTGCTAACTTCTAATATATTACACCTATATTTGTTTTTTGTCAAGCTTTTTTTATTAAAAAAACTTTATTTTTTGTGAAAATTTTGTGATAGAAAATTTGACATAAATATTTATTAGTGCTATAATAGCTGTGCAATTAAATTTATTTTGGGGGAATTAATATGCCTGCAAAAAACAAAAACAAAATTTTGGATGACCGGTCTATTATAAAATCATTAACCAAAGTATCAAAACATGGTAAAGAAAATTATCTTAATGCTGATGGAAAAGCCATAAGTAGAATATGGTTTAACAAAGTACATGCTTTCTATGAAGGATATGCAGTTGTAGAATTAATTTTTCTAAAAAAATTATACTATAACTACATTAACCCATATGGAAAACTACTTTCAAAAAAATGGTTTAGATATGCTAGTGATTTTTCGGATTCTCTTGGATTAGTTAAATTAGATGAAAATAATTTCTGTTTTCTAACTAAAAAAGGAGAAGTTTGGCTAAATAAGCATTTTTATTTTGCACGTAGTTTTTGTGAAGGGTTTGCAGCAATTCAAGATAAGGAAACATTACTTTTTAACTTTATAAATCAAAATGGTGAATTTCTATCTAAAGAACAATATTTTTCTGTAAGTGATTTTAATAATAAAATTGCAATAGTATCACACAAAAACACTCGTAAGCTAAATATTATAGATACTAAAGGTAAAATTCTTTCACCATATTTTTGGTTTGATTATTTTTCAAATTTCATTGGGCACTATGCAATAGTTCAAATCGGTAAACATTTTAACTACATCAAAAGAAACGGAAAATTACTATTTGAAAAATCAAACCTTATTTACTGTGAACATTTTTATGATGGTGTTGCAAGAGTGCAAAGAGAAGATATGCTTTGGAACTATATAAGAGAAGATGGAACTCCACTATCTCCTATTTGGTTAAAGAAATTACATCTCTTTCATAAAGGTCTTGCAAGAGCACAAAGAGAGGATGAATTTTGGAACTACTTAAAAATAACTGGTGGTTTTCTTTCTACAAAAGAATGGTTTAAGCAAGCCAAAACCTTTCGTAATGATATTGCAAATGTACAAAGATGTGATGAATTTTGGTACTTATTAAAATCAGATGGCACCATTTTAGAAACAATACCTTTTCTTAATCCAATAACATTTTATAACGGTAAAGCTAGGGTTCAAAGAATTGATGGCTGCTATAATATTTTGCGACCAGATGGTTCTTACGTATATAGCAGTTGGTATGAAAACTACTGGGACATAACTTAAAAAGAAGCGAAGTGATTAAAATATAATCACTTCGTTTCTTTTTCTGTAATATAAACTAAATTTTCAATTAGAGAAATAACAGTCATTTTGCCTACTCCACCAGGTACGGGAGTAACATCAGCCTTTTTTGATACCTCTTTTGTATCAACATCTCCAATTATATTACCATTTTCTCTATTAATTCCAACATCAATTATAGTGGCACCTTCCTTTACCATATTTGCTTTAACAAGATGTGGACTACCAGCAGAAACTATAAGTATATCTGCCTCTTTAGTATATTTTTCTAAATCTTTTGTTTTTCTATGGCATATTGTAACAGTACAGTTTCTATTTAAAAGTGCAAGAGCAATTGGCTTACCAACTATATTACTCCTTCCAATTACAACAGCATTTGCTCCTTCATAAGCAACATTAAGATTATCTAATATACTTATTATTCCCTTTGGAGTACAAGGTAATATATTCTCTATTCCTAAGTAAATATCACTACTACAATTTCTACTAAAAGCATCAACGTCTTTTTTATAACAAATAGAATCTAATATTTTAAATTTATTTAAATGTTTAAACAATGGTAATTGTACTAAAATACCATGAACAGTAGAATCTTCATTTAAATTTTTAATTAAACTAATTATTTCATCTTCAGATGTAGAAGAAATAAAACTATATTCTTCTTGTAAAATTCCAAGTTCATCACATATTTTCTTCTTGTTTTTTATATATATTTTAGAAGCTTCATCATCAGATGCAACTATAACAGCAAGTTTAGGATAAATACCAGAATTATTTAACTTTTCAATTTTTTTCTTTAAATTCATCTTTTTTTCTTCTATAATAGTATTTATATCAATAATCATATTTTTACTCCTTTTAAATAATTTAAAATATATACATCTTCATCTGTTTTTTTATTTACTTTTTCAATTCCACTTATTAGTATATCTAAAATATCTTTATTAATACTAACCTTCTCTTTTAGATACATTTTAGCCATATATGTACATATGCACATATTATCTACATAAGTTAAATTTGCCTCTTTAAATTCAGATGTATTAATATTATGGTTAGTTATAATTTCCATAACTTTTGTTTTATCATGTTTAATGTCTATATTTTCTTTACACATCACTATATATTTACTATCATCCGATATACTTTCTGTATAATATTTACTATCTTTTTTCAAACTATTATATACATAGCCTTTATACCCCACCTTTGTTATAAAATGTGCATAAGCTATTGCAGCCATTTCCATATCTAAGTCAGAGTCTTGTAATATTATAATGTATTGCATAATCTCACCTATAATTATTTTAACATACCAATAACATAAAAGTAAATATAATATATTAAAACTACCACCTAAAATATTTTTAAGTGGTAGTTTATTTACTATTCTATTTCTTTAATTATTCTATCTATTGTAGACTTCAAATATATTGCAGCTGATTTAGGTGCTACTTTACTAGGCAGGGATAAAGACCAAACAACCTTTCTATTTAATTTGTTTGCTATATCAAAATCTACTCCACCCGGATTAGATGCAAGATCTATAATTAATACATCCTCTTTTAATAACCTTAACCTTTCTTCATTTAACATCATAAGTGGAATTGTATTAAAAATATAATCCATATCATTTAAATAGTTATCTAAGGTATTAAGATGTATACTATTATATCCCATTGCTTCAATCATTGCCAAGTCACTTTCTTTTCTTGCTTCACAATATACATTACATCCAATACCATTTAATTTTTGAGAAAGCACTTTGCCTACTTTTCCATATCCCATTACTAATACATTCTTTCCACTAAGTACAGTATTAGAGTTTTTTATTGCTTCACATATTGCTCCTTCTGCAGTTGGTATAGCATTTAGTGTTGCAACTTCATCAATTCTCATTAAATCATAATATGTTACATCTTTTAGTTTTGGCTTTATTTCCTCTTTTATAGCACCAGTAAAAAGAGTTTTACCCTTTATTTTTTCTATGAACTCATCACATTTTATATTAGTACTTGTTAAATGTATTAAATCTCTTGTAAAAGGAACTGATGATATTATATAATCTGCTTCTTCAAAATCTACAATATTTATATTTTCATTTATATATAGCTTTCTTATATAATTGCTTCTGTCATCCGTACCAACAATACAATACTTTTCCATAAAACCACCTCATAAATAATCTATGGGGTGACAACTAAAAAAATTACTTTAATTGTAATATAAATTCTTTTAGAATATCATTTTCACATAATTTATCATCTATTAGTGAAACTGCATCTTCAAAACTATATATTTTAAATTTATCTATTTTCTCATCTTTTAATACTTGCTCTAAAATTGCGATTATTGAATCTTTTAAACTTTCCACATTTTTTTCTTTAGTTTTTAATACTAACTCGGGTATTATTTTTTTAGTTAAAAGATCAAATATATTTTCAGACTTAATTAGTTTTATTTTAAGTTTTCTGGCTAACTTTTCTAAATATAACGGTGAAATACTATTTAGTTTTTGTATTATATAATCATTACTTACATCACTAAAGTAATATCTAAATCCATCATAATTATTTATATATCTTAAGCCATCATAATAGCCAAGCTTTAATTCATAATTTAAATTATTTGTATCAAAATTCAATATGCTAGGTAATGTATCAATTGGTTCAATCATATTAATTAGAATATTACCTCTTTTTACTATATTTTTGTAATCTCTTATTCTGATTCTTTTATGTGCTCTTATAGCTATTACTTTATTATATCCTTTTTCCTCTAGCATATGAACAGGGCAATTATCCCATGCTCCACCATCTAGATACTTTTTATTATTAATTATTGACCTTCTAAAAACTGGTAAATTAGCACTTGCCAATATATAATCAACTAACTTTCCTTCTGGAATTTCATCAATATACTTTTCTTCACCATTAATATCACTAAGACACATCGTAACAAGACCATATAATATATCTGACTTTCTAATTTTTTCTTCATCTATTCCTTCTTCTAATATTTGTCTCATCTTTTCTGTATCCATGCCTTTATTTTTTAATGCTTCTCCTAATTTTTTAGATAAGTATTTTATAGAATTAATATCTAGATTTATATCAAAAGTCCTCTTCATTACTTCATTATCTAAATCAAATAAATCTTTAAATGACATAGTTTGCCACATTGAATATATTTTATCAAAATCACCTTGAGCAATGTATGCACCATTTATGGCTCCAATAGAAGTACCTACAATTGCATCAAATTTATACCCATTTTCAAATAAAGCCTTTACAGCACCGATTTGATATGCACCTCTTGCTCCACCACCTTCAAGTGATAATGCTATTTTACCATCTCCTGGTTTTATATTACTATATACTTTATTAGTCATATATTTATTCCTCCAATTAATAATATATTATATATTAACACATTTATACAATATTTAGCAAGTAAATAGAAAAATATTGATATGAAAACATTTAACAATTTTCATATCAATATATATTTATATATAATTATTTTCCTCTGTTATATTCTGATACAACAAACTTATTATCTACATTTTTTATTTTAATAGTACCTGTTTGTTCTTTAAAACTTCCATCTGGGATAGAGTATCTAGCAGTATAATTGTATGTATATTCGTCATTATCTTTAGAAACAAGTTCTACTTTAATAACTTCATACCCTAATCCTGTACCACCACCGCCTAACACTTTTAAATAGCTATTTTCATTAGTGTAATTTACATTATAATATTCACTATCAAGGAATTCTCTTGTAGCGTAGTTTTCTAGCTCTGAGATAACATCTTCATATTTTAAATTAGTTACACCATCTTTTGTATTTTTATATAATTCTTCCGAACTATCATAAAAATCTAAGAAATCATATAAAAAAGCACCAGGGCCATTAGCAAGTATAATTATATTTAAGTTTAAAAAGTCTTCTATTGTAACTCTTGCGATTTTATCCATATTCTTTTCAAGTATATCATCAGAAATATCATCATCTTTTTTGTTATTTTCATTATTTGCATTAATCTTATTGATTTTTTCTTCATATTCAGTTTTTAAATTTGCTATATTTTGTGATAATTGTTGTTTTTCTTTATCAGAAGAAATGTATAAATATACAGCAATGCATGAGGCAGCAATTGTAGTAATAACAAATATTACAATTAAAATATTTTTTCTCTTATTATTCATGATATCCCCCCTTAAATATATAACTATTTATATATAATTATATATCATATCTTTTTGTTTTTCAACATTTTTAATTCTTTTTTATTGCACCACATTCTTTTAATATTTGTTCAACACATTCATTAACAGTTATATCAGGGTTTTTAGTGTAATATTCAAATTGTCCATATTTTCTATAGTTTTGTTTTGAGTTTTCTTTATTCATTATTCTAATTTTATTTCCATTATTTATTGCTAAAACAACATCCTCTAAAGTTATCTTCTTAAGTATTCTTTTAAAGTTTTTCTCCTGCTTATAATCATCAATAAACTGAAAATCTTCATTAAAAGCTTTATTAATTCCTTTTACATATTGTTTCCTATGACTAACAAGACTCATTTGTTGATTCTTATGCAAAATAATCCACAACTCAAAAGAAAAATTACTATACCCTAGTTTATAACTAATTTTTTTATTTATTTTTTTTACTGTTCTTAACTCTTCTAATATTTTTTCAAACTGTAACTTATGAACCTTATCATTACTTTCATAATCGCATATATGAAATGCCTTAGTAGGATATATAGCTGGTATTGACTTTGCTCTACTTATAATTGATTTATTTACTTTTATATCAAAACTAACTTTAAATGGTATTTCTTTAGAATCATTTATCAACTCTTGCAAATGTTCAAAATACCATTTCTCTGTCTCACCTTCTACTGATAAATAATATTGATTACATATTTTTCTTATCATTTATCATCTCCTTCCATATTATAAAAAACATTTGAAAAATCAATATTTCTTATTGCTCCATATTTGTTAATAAAATAGTTTTTCATATAGTCTTCAGAGTTTCTTACACCTTTTTCTCCATTAGTTTTAAAATCCGATAATGAATAATGTATACTACCATTAAGTTCTTTTTCAACAAATTTTATCTCATCTCTTCTTAATAAAGAATTATTTAAAAATATTGGATTATGTGTATTAAAAATTAATTGTGCTCCTTTTTTATTAATTTCATCATTATGAAAAATATTAATAATATTCATAATTGCCATAGGATGAATTGAAGCATCTAGTTCGTCAATAACTAATGTTATCCCTTTTTTTATAGCCATTATAATTAATGGAAAAACATTTAAAAATCTAATAGTACCAAATGATTCAAAGACTTCAGCTGGTAAAATAACATTTCCATCATCTAATTCAATTATTGAAAGTGGATCTGTTTGTTCTTTATCGTTATTTATTGGATATGCAATGCTTCTTGACGTTAGCCCAAAATCATTTAAGGCTTTATTTAATGTCTTATCTATATAATATTTTTTATCATTGTTATTATTAGATATAATTGGTAAAATTTGCATTTTGTCGGCATGATATATAATTCTAAACTTTTCTTTAAACCATTCATAAATAATATCATATATTTTCTTACTATATAATGTTTTAAACATTCCATTTAAGAATAATTCCTTATCATCTAAATTTGTCTTGGAAATTTTTTCTGCCGCATCATTTGAAAAGTTCTCTATAAGATATTCTTTTATTTCTTCTATTTTTCCTATTTTTAATTGACTATTTCTTTCATATATTAATACATTATTTATGTATAATTCTTCTTCTACAATCTTTCTGTTATAATTAGGTTCGAGGAACTTTCCTAATTCTATTGCAATTTTATATTCTATCATTAATTCTTGAGATACAAATTTTATATAAAAACTTACAGGTTCATTTTTTCCACTTTTTATATTAGGTATTAATTCTAAGTTGCTTACAGCTGTATTAGGACTTATGCTATTTTCTTTATTCATTATATTACCACTTAATATAATAGAGCGAAATACTTCCATTCCTCCAATTAAATTTGTTTTTCCTGATGAATTTGGTCCATATATAGCAGCTGACGATAAAGCTTTTACATCATTTCCTTTTATTTTTTTAGTAATTAGACTATATTCCAAGTCTTTTATTCTAGCTGGAGTCATTTTAAAATCCACTTCATTTCTAAAAGATTTAAAATTTTTCATTTTAAACTCTAACAGCATACCGTCTCCTTTCATCATGCAATTTTATTGCATGTTTTCTAATATTATACTATTATTGTGTACTAAAGTCAATAACACATGCATTTTTTTTGCATTTAAACTTAATTAAAATAAAAAACACCTCTAACTAACATATATGCTAATTAAAGGTATTTTATATAATTATTTAACAAAATTTATAATAGATTTGTTGTTTTTTACTATAACATTGGTGAAAAAGCAGAACATATAGCTTCTAACCATTTTTGTGTTACCGGTCTTACCTTCCACTCATCAAGTGTAATAGGTATACAATTTTTTATTGTTTCTTCAAAATCTTTCTTTATATCTTTTTCTACCCCTGTCATATATGACCAATTTATACATTCAAAATTTAAATGCATACTTCTATAATCAAGATTTGCAGTACCAACGATTGATGTATTATCGTCAGAAACTAAAGTTTTTGAATGTATAAACCCAGGTTTATATTCATACACTTTAACTCCAGCCTCTAATAGTACTTCATAATATGAACGTGTTACTATTTGTACTATTTTTTTATCTGGTATATGAGGAGTTACAACCCTTACATCAATACCACTTCTTGCAGCATTAAGTATAGCGGTAAGTAATGTTTCACTTGTAACAAAATATGGAGTAGTTAAATATATATAGTCTTTTGCATAATTTATTGTTTGTATAAAAATATTCTCAACTGGATTTTTTCTATTATCTGGCCCATCAGAACATGGTAATACATATCCTTCTGTTTTTTCTATATCTTCATTATTTTTATATAATTCATAATTTGCAGGCATATTTGAAATTTCTTCTTTATCCCTTAGGAATATTAAAGTATAACTCCAAACAGCACTTCCTTTAATTCTAATTCCGCCATCTTTCCAATGACCAAATCTTTCAATAATATTTGCATATTCATCAGCTAGATTAACTCCGCCTGTATATGCTACTTTGCCATCGATTACTACTACTTTCCTATGGTCCCTATAATTTATATATCCATTTATAACTATACTAAATGGATTAAACATATATAATTCTATGCCTGCATCCGCCATTTGCTTTTTAAAATCCTTAGGTAATCTAAAAATACATCCGACAGAGTCAAGTATCATTTCTACTTTAACGCCTTGTTTTACTTTTTCTTTTAATATTTCAAATATTTCATTCCAAAGTTTTCCTTTTGAAAGTATAAAAAATTCCATTAATATATATTTATCAGCTTTTAATAAATCCTTCTTTAAGCTCTCAAAAAATTTCTCACCAATATCAAAATATTCTAATCCTTGATTTTTATATACAGGAAAACCTGTTACTTTTGTCATATATTGTATTTGATTATATTTATATCTATCTGTATCATATAGCTCTTTTGCAATATTCTCACTATTTCTAAGTAAATCTTCGGATTCTACCCTTATTTTTCTAATAGCTAACTCTTTCTTTTTTCTTAATTTACTATTACCCCATAATATATATGCTACAAGTCCTATTACTGGAAAGAATAGTATAAACAAAATCCAAGATACTTTATATGCAGAATTGTCATGATGATATAATAAATAAAGTATTGCAACAATTTTAAAAATATCAAATATAAGTCTTGCATATGTATATAGCCCTTTTGCTGTTGTATAAAGAGCAAGCATTATAGCTACTTGTAGTACAAAAACAATAATTAATGCTACAATTTTAAATATTGTAACAAATATATTCTTTTCGCCCTTTTTCTTTAATTTAGGCATATTTTTTACGTCATTATCTATGTCCATTCTTTACCTCGATTCTAGTATAATATTATTCTTTGTAATATGTTATTACTTATACTAATTAAACTACATTATATCATAACCATATTTTTTATAAAATTCTTCTCTAAATTCAAGTAAAGAGTCTTGTTTTATTGCTTCTCTTACATTTTCCATTAAATTTACTAAAAATCTTAAATTATGTATTGATAAAAGTCTTGCACCTAAAATTTCTTTTGCTTTAAATAAATGCCTTATATATGCTTTAGTATAGTTCTTACAAGTGTAACAATCACACTCTTTATCTAAAGTTGTAAAATCTTTAGCATGACACGCATTTAATAAATTAACTTGTCCAAAATGAGTTAATGCTGTTCCATTTCTAGCCATTCTAGTAGGCATTACACAGTCACACATATCAATTCCAGAAATTGCGGCTTCAATTAAATAATCAGGTGAACCAACACCCATTAAATATCTTGGTTTATTTTCTGGTAAAAGAGGTGTTGTATATCTTAAAATATCTAAAAATTCTTCTTTAGGTTCTCCTACACTAATTCCTCCTACAGCATAACCAGGAAAATCTAACTTAGCTAGATCTTTAGCACTTTCTTTTCTTAAATCCTTAAAGAAGCCACCTTGTACTATTCCAAAAAGTGCCTGATTTTGTGTATTTTTATGGTATTCTTTACAACGTTTAGCCCATCTTGTTGTTCTTCTCATTGATTTTTGTACATAATCATAAGAAGCCCCATATGGTGCACATTCATCAAAAGCCATCATGATATCTGAACCTAAAGCATTTTGTATTTCCATAGATTTTTCAGGAGATATAAAATGTTTAGAACCATTTAAATGCGATCTAAATTCAACACCTTCTTCTGTTATTTTTCTTAAGTCACCTAAACTAAATACCTGAAATCCACCGCTATCTGTTAATATATTTCTATCCCAATTCATAAATTTATGAAGTCCACCTGCTTCACGTATTAATTCATGACCTGGTCTTAAATATAAATGATATGTATTACTAAGAATTATATGAGATTTTACTTCATCTTTTAATTCCTCTGGTGTCATAGATTTTACTGTAGCTTGTGTTCCAACAGGCATAAATACTGGTGTTTCAACATCTCCATGTGGAAGATGCATTACTCCAAGTCTTGCTCCTGTTTTTTTATCTATTTTTTTAATTTCAAAATTTAAAGCTTGTTTTTCCATACTATTTCCTTTCTAATGTTATGTTAATATATTATCATATTATGTCGATTTTTGCAATAGAAAAAATAAATCCAGTGAAACACTGAATTTAATTTTTTATATTATTCATTACTTGGTAGAGCATCATATTCATCATATATATCCCCAACAATTTCTTCTATGGCATCTTCTACTGTAAGAAGCCCTATAACTTGCTCATCTTTGTTTTTTACTATTGACATTGATTGATGAGTTTTCTGCATCATTCTAAAAACATCATCTATCTTTTCATTTTCATATACAAAAGCAGGTTTTCTCATAACTTTATGTAGATCTAATTTTGCATTTTTTGAGTAATAAATTAACAAATCCTTAACATTTAAAATACCTATTACATTTTCACCTTCAGTTACAGGTAATCTAGTATACTTAAATTTTTTTATTGAAGTTAAAAGAGTTTTTGCATCTATATTGATATCAATAGTTGCCATATCTTCTTTTTTTGTCATTATTTGAGAAGCCTCTTTATCATTTAAAGTAAATATATTAAATATAAGTTTTTCTTCTCCAACTTCAATTGCACCCTCATCTTTACCAGTTGTAATTATTCTTTTTATTTCTTCTTCAGTAAGTCTTTCTTCTTCCTTATTTTTTATACCTAAAATTTTTGATATTAAATTAGTAGACACAGTAAGTAACCATACAAATGGATAAGTTATTTTTGTTAATATTGATATAAAATTAACCATAAAATATGATATTTTTTCTGGATTTGCTAGAGCTAATTTCTTAGGAACTAATTCTCCAAAAACTAATGTAAAATATGAAAGTATTAAAGTTACTATTACAACTATTACATTCTTTAAAGTGGCTGTAGATAAAAATGATATTGATATATTTCCCACAATTCTATCAGCAAAAGTTTCAGCAGCAAATGCACTTGCTAAAAAACCAGCTAAGGTTATACCTATTTGAATAGTAGCCAAAAAAACACTTGGATCATCTAATAATTTTTTTATTTTTATAGCCTTTTTATTATTATTTTTTACATTTTCTTTTAGTTTTCTTTTATTTAAAGATAAAAATGCTATCTCAGAAGAGGCAAATAATCCATTTAAAATTATAAGTATTATTAATAACAATATTTCGCCTAACAAAATATATCACTCCCTGCTATATATATTAACATATCTATATTCATTTATCAAGAAAAGATGCAACTTTTAAGTTGCATCTTTAATATAATCTAATACTTCTTGCATGTTTTTTAAACACTTAACATCAGATGATACAAGCCTTTTTACTAACTTGCTTTTTCCAACATATACAATCTTAGCTTGGTCTATTCCTTCTGCAGCATATTCTACATTTAATCTTTTACCTGCTAAAATATCATCCATATAGTTATTTCCTATTATATAATCAATGTCTAATTTTGATAACTCTTGAGGAATGTCTTCTCTTTTTTTAGTATACACTAAAATACGACTTCCTAAAATGTTAAATTTTAATGCATAGATATCATGTGTTATAAATAAAACACTATATCCCATTTCTTGAATAGGAACAACATAACTATTGTATGCTTTTTCAACATATTTTTTTGAGAGTTTACAATACTTTTCTTCGTATATTCTTAAGCAGTTATAATAGTTTTGACCAGAAAATATGGAATAAACTACCATAACAGCTTTAAACATGAACATACTATTACTGATAAAGTCCAAGTCATTAACAATGTTGAAAAATCTGTTTATCACTTTTATACATCTGTTTTTTCCAAACATCTCAGATATAATCTGATTAAATACTAGCTTAAATTCTTCGAACAATGTACCATCAATATCGATAATACAAAATCCACACGCTTTCTTCCGGTTTTTCATTTGAAGTACCCTCCTTATTTTTTTCTACATTATACCATGATTAGACCAATAAGTAAATAGAATATTGTAGATATAAGGCAAATTATAACTATAGTTACTACATTTTATCCTTTTTTTAGGTACTTTAAATACTCATATATAAAATCATCTATTTTTCCATCCATTACTGCTTGAACATTACCTACTTCAAAATTTGTTCTATGATCTTTTACTAAAGTATATGGACAAAATACATAAGACCTTATTTGATTTCCCCATGAATTATCAGTTGTTTCACCTTTTATATCGTTCATCATTTTTTCTCTGTTTTGTCTTTCCAATTTATATATTTTAGCTTTTAGCATCTTCATTGCATTTTCTCTATTTTGTAGCTGTGATCTTTCAGTTTGGCAACTTACAACAATACCAGTTGGTATATGCTTTAATCTAACTGCAGATGAAGTTTTATTTACATGTTGTCCTCCAGCTCCACTTGCTCTATATACATCCATTTCGATATCTTCTGGTCTTATTTCTACATTTATATCATCCTCTATTTCAGGCATAACTTCTACAGCTGCAAATGATGTATGTCTTCTACTATTACTATCAAAGGGAGATATTCTTACTAATCTATGAACACCATTTTCACCTTTTAAATAACCATAAGCATTTATACCTTTTACTAAAATAGATACTGACTTTATTCCTGCTTCTTCTCCATCTTGTAAATCCAAAACTTCAACTTCAAATCCAGATTTATCTGCCCATCTAGTATACATTCTATATAACATTAAAGCCCAATCTTGAGATTCAGTTCCACCAGCCCCAGGATGTATAGTTATAATGGCATTATTTGAATCGTATTCATCAGAAAGCAATGTGTCTATTTCTAACTTTTCAAGTTTACTTTCTAGAGTTTTTGAAAGATTTACAGCCTCTTTATAACTTTCAGCATCATTCATTTCCTCTGCAAGCTCTATGTATCCTGCAAAGTCGTCTATTTCTTTTTCTATATATTCCATTTTTTCAATTGTATTTTTTATTATTTTCATCTCAGAAAGTACACTAGCTTGCAAAGAAGTATCTTCCCAAAAGCCATCTTGCATTGTAGTTTTTTCTAATTTTGTAAGTTTTTCTTTTTTTGAATCTAACATTAAAGCTTGTTTAATATTTTCAAATTTTACTTTTATATCATTTAATAATATTTTTAAGCTATCTATTTCCATTATATACACTCACTCCAAATCTTATCATGGCTATCTAATTCATTAGGCTTAAAACTAAATTCTAAATATTCATCTTTAGTTGGATGAAAAAAAGATAAGTAATATGACCATAGTGCAAGGTTTTGTCCTACTTTATTTACTTTTTGACCATATTTTATATCACCATATAAAGGATGTGATATATTTGAAAATTGTACTCTTATTTGGTGATGTCTGCCACTATGCAAATCTATATCTACTAAGCTATATTCTTTATTATTATATTTAAAGTTTTTTAGTGTAGTATATTCTAAAGATGCAAGTTTTGCTTTTTTATTATCTTTGGTTGTTACTTTACTCATGTTTAATCTTTCATTCTTTACTAAATAGTCTTCAAGTAATACTTTTTTATTATTTACAGGTAAAGTGCCGTTTACAATAGCAAGATATCTTTTTTTCACATTTTTTTGCCTAATATATTCAGATAATCTAGATGCAGCTTTAGAAGTCTTAGCAAAGACCATTACACCTCCAACCATTCTATCCAATCTATGTACAAGTCCTAAATATACATTACCAGGTTTATTATATTTTTCTTTTAAATACTCTTTAATAATTGTTAACATATCTTTATCGCCTGTTTTATCTGCTTGAACTGGTATTCCAACCGGTTTTACTACAACGATTATATGATTATCCTCATAAATTACTTTTAAATTCATTTTATGCCTCCATTTAATGACTTATACTATTTTCATAACTTTGCCTATTTGATTTTTTGTTAAATTTAAAAATTTTGTTAATACTTATATCTTGTATTATTGCATCAACAAAACCTTCACCTGTACCATCTGATACTACTATATTTGTATCAATACTTTTTTGTACTTGTTCTAAAGTGGTATCATCTAAAAATATATCCTCATCATCTTTTAACATTACTTCTGGTAATATTATATAATCGCCTAAATTCACACCATTTTCTTTCAAGTTATTTAAGGTTGATATAATATCTCTACCTACTACAAGACCTGTTACAGTTATATCTTTCCCGAAATATTCATTTTCAATAGGCACAACATTTATATTTATATTTTTAAATAATCTCATTATTCGTTTTGCCTTTAACCTTATATATTTGTCTACTATTTTTCCGGTTATAAGGGTTACAGTTTTTGATATACCATTATCAATATTGTTATTTTCTATATCGTTTTTTACTCGTTTTAACTTTTTATTAAAATCATGGTCAAATAATGAAATCATACCAATTCCATCTTCTAATTGACCGAAATCTAAATAGTCAGAATAATTTGGTACTTTAATATTGGCTTTCAAATAAAATTCATCTGCTAAATATATAATTGGTGATTTATATTTTTTCTTAAATTCTTCTTGATATTTAGCTGCTATGTTTATTGCATCTATACAGTCTTGTTTATCTAGTCTTTCTAGAGGATACAACCCCTCCCTATTTTTTGATAGTCCAACTGGAACGATACAGATACTTTTTAATACTGGTATATATTTAGATAAATCCTTTATCGTTTTTTCTAAAATTTTACCATCATTTATCCCTTTACAAAGAACTATTTGCGTATTAATTGCTATACCAGCTTCATAAAATCTATCTAAATATGATAAAACTTTTCCAGCAAATCTATTATTTAACATCATACATCTTACCTTTTCATCTGTTGCATGAATTGAAATATTTATTGGAGAAAGTCTATAACGAATTATTCTATCAATATCAAAATCTTTCATGTTTGTTAACGTTATATAATTACCAGTAAAAAAAGATAACCTATAATCATCATCTTTAAATATTAATGTATCTCTTACATTTTTAGGTAACTGTTCCATAAAACAAAAAATACATTTGTTAGTACAATTTTTAGGCTTATCTATTAGCTCGTGTTCAAATTCTATTCCTAAATCTTCTGATACTTCTTTTTCTATTTCATATATTTCTATTTCGCCATTTTTTCTTTCAACCTCAAGTTCTACATATTCATCTTCTATATTAAATTTATAATCTAAAATATCAAATATTTTTTCACCATTTACAGTAAGTATATAGTCTCCTTTTTCTAAACCAATTTCATCAGCTATACTACCCTTTTTTACTCCATAAATTAATATTTTATCTATATAACTCACCTCCAGAAAAGAAAATAATATAAAAAAAGCTCCACGAAAGTGGAGTAAAATATTCTAGTTTTCTTTTTTATTTTCTTTTTCTTTAATTTCAACTGCTTGTTTTTTGTTATAGTATCCACAAGAAGGACAAGCCTTATGTGATAATACTGGTTCGCCACAATTTGAACAAGTAGATACATTTACTTCATCTAATTTCCATGTAGAACGTCTTAAATGTGTTCTTTCTTTAGACCATCTTCTTTTTGGTTGTGCCATTTATATTCCCTCCTTAAAAGCCTAATGTAATTAAGCAAATATCCTCATTTACCCATATATTATATACTACAAACCTATAGTTGTCAAGATTTACCGTAAAAGTTTATTGTAAAACACAATAAATATGTTATATAATCTCTTCTAAATCTAATTATTTATTTTTTTGCCTTTTTATGGTATACTAAAACATAAGGTGATTATATGAACTATATCTATATATTAATCGGTTATATTATAATAATAAATATCATATCATTTTTTATAATGTTATATGATAAAAGACAAGCAATATATCATAACTTTAGAATTAGTGAAAAAACTATATTCATTATTAGTTTATTACTTGGTGGAATTGGTACATATGTTGGTATGTACGTATTTAGGCATAAAACAAAACATTTGAAATTTACAATAGGTATACCGATTGTTATAATATTAAATATTATTTCTGTATTTTATATTTTTAACTATTTAATAAGTTCATTTTAAATTTTTTACTAATTGTGTAACAACAGTTGCCCAATTTACAGAATATATCTCTTAAACACGTAGAAAAGCAAGTTTTCTAGTTTTGTGCTTTCTGCAAAATAATACTGAGAAAATGCCGAGTTACCAATCCGGTATATTTTATAAATATTAACAATAAAATCTGACTTCCTGCTCTGGAAAATGTTTTTTCCACTCTGCTATTATATAAAAATAATTATTAACTATTGTTTCCAATAATTCTGTCAATTCTTTACTTCATACTTTTGTAGCATTAGGTGTTGGTTTTCCTTTTGAAATATGTATGTGAATTGATTAATTATTTTCATTTTACCAAAAATAAATTTTATATCCGTAATATTTCTAGAATATTAGGCACTAAGAATACCTCCTTGTCTTTCCCATCTATAAAAAGCTGGCATACCTCTTTCCATATTTTGCATTTTCATTTATTATTTTTCCTAAATAACTATATAATGATAATGTCCTTATATTTGCACTTTTATAAATATCATATTGAGCATTTAATATTTCATTTTTTATATCTTTAAATACTTCTTTAAAATCTTTTTCTAATATTTGATTTTCTTCCATAATCTTCCTCTTTTCTTTTTCTATTTTCTATTAAAAAATTTATTTTTCAATTCTTTTCTAAATTTCGCAGATGCGTCTGCGAAATTCAAAATCTTAATTTTAAAAGATGTATCTGCTAATTTATTAATATATTGTCATTATAGCATTTATTTCTAAATTTTTCATTATAAATTCAAAAAAGATGAAATTGTATTTATATTTTTTACAAGTTCATCTTTTAAATATGTGAAAATTTTACAACTTACTAATTTTTTAGAGTGAACCTTTACTATTACTAGATTTTATAAATTCGGTATAAGAGAATAAAATTGTAATAACCTGTGCGTTATTTATTTTACATTTTATCAGGACATTCTACTCCAAGTATATAAAGTCCTTTTTTAATTACTATTCCTGTTGCATAAGAAAGTATACATCTAGCTAATTTTAAATCTTTATTATCGCAGTTTAAAACTTGACATTCGTTATAAAACTTAGAAAATAAAGTTGCAATATCAATTATGTATCTTGTAAGAATTGAAGGTTCATATTCTGTTGCTGCTTTTAATATAATATTAGGAAATTTTTCTAATTCTTTTATTAATTCTATCTCACTTTTATTATTTAATAAATCAAACTTAACATTATCGAAATTTATATTATCTAAATCAAATCCAGCCTTTTTAAGTAAAGATTTAATTCTAACATATGTATATTGTACATATGGACCTGTTTCTCCGTCAAATCTTAAAGTCTCATCTAAGTCAAATATAATATCTTTTAATTTATTACTTTTAAGATAATTAAATACTAAAGCACCAACTCCTATTTGCTGTGCTAGTTTTTCCTTATCAATATCTTCTGTATTCTTTTCTTCTATTATTTTTTTAGACTTTTTAATTGCATCATTTATCAAATCATTTATATATATTATATTTCCTTCTCTTGTTGACATTCTACCAGTTTTTAATCTAACCATACCATATGGCACATGTACAAGACCTTTTTGATATTTTTCATCAACTAAATATTTTGCAACTTCAAATACCTGCCTAAAATGAAGTATTTGTTCTGAACCAGTTATATATATAGCTTTTACAAAATCATATGTTCTTGCTCTATATAATATTGCTGCTAAATCACGAGTAGCATAAATAGTTGAGCCATTAGATTTTAGTACAATACAAGGAGGCATATTATTACCTACTTCAACTACTTTAGCCCCTTGACTATCAACTAATACATTCTTCTTAGTTAATATATCTATAACTTCATCCATTTTATCGTTATAAAAAGCTTCACCATTATATGAATCAAATTTACATCCTAATATATCATAAATTCTATCATATTCTTTTAAAGATATTTCTCTAAAATATTCCCACATTTTTAAAAGCTCTTTATCACCTTGCTCTAGCTTTTTAAATTGTTCACGTGCTGCATCCATAACTTTTTCATCTTCTTTTGCAAGATTATTTATTCTTACATATATATCAGATAATGAATTTAATGGATCTTTTTCTATATCATACTCATCTTTATATCTATTATATCCTTCTATAAGAAGACCAAATTGTCTACCCCAATCACCTATATGATTAATACCTATTATATTATATCCTAATTCTTTATATAATCTATATATTGCACTTCCAATTACAGTGTTTCTAAAATGTCCTAGATGAAATGGTTTTGCAATGTTAGGTGATGAATAGTCAATTACAACATTTTCATTATTTCCAATATTAGTTGAACCATAATTTTTATTCTCTGTTATAATCCTTTTTAATATATCACTAGATATACTAGAATTATCTACAAAGAAGTTAAGGAAACCATTTACAGCTTCAACCTTTACTATACCATTTCCTATAGATATTTTACTCTTTAAATCATTTGCAATATTAACAGGTGAATTTCTAAAAACCTTAGCTAAATTAAAACAAGGATATGCAAAATCACCATTTCCTTTATCTTTAGGTATTTCAACTTTTTCTATTATTTCATCTTCATTAACTTTTTTATCAAGTGCAATATATATGCTATTTGCAACTAATTTTTTGAACTCTTCCATTTTTATACTCCTTTTGCATAATTTTCTACAATTTTATATATCTCTTCTTTATTATCATCTTTTGCAACTATATTTCTTATAATCTTACCACATTTATTACATTTATATATAATAACTTGTCCTTTTTTTGAATCTTCTAATACATTTATTGGAACAAGTAATCCTAAGCAATCATTTGCCCTATCTCCTGGTGTTATGTCTATATGAATTGAATAAAGACAATGATTACAATGATCTCTTGATGTATAATGTAATTTTTCTACTTTCTTACCACAATTTTTACAAATAAATTCATTATCATTTTTTACGAACATATTTTTCTCCTAAAATCAATATATATTTTACTATAAATTTATGTAAATGTAAATATTTCACACGACATAAAATGTTATTTTATTAATATATATCATATTTATTACTAAACACAGTGGATAATTTTTTATAAATATTATTATCCGTTTTATATACTCTATTTTTTATTGTAATCATATCATTACTAATTATTAGTCTATATTCTTTACCATTATATTTAAGTACTAGCCTATATGAATCCCCAACAACTGTTTTATCATTTACAGAAGTTGGTTTTATTTTTTCGTCTTTTATAATGTTGAATAACAAAAGTAATAAAATAAATTTTATTACTCTCTCAGTTTATTTTGAGAGTTTTTTTAAAGATGTTGTATTTAAGTTTCCACCTATCTCTAGGCCACCCTTTTCTT
>ERZ780157.1020-NODE-1020-length-32019-cov-3.015205_pt1 | contig 32019 bp, 25 predicted proteins | sample MGYA00511169_ERZ780157 | MGnify/ENA primary metagenome ERZ780157 (study PRJEB29588, sample SAMEA1965149) | human gut metagenome | biome: human gut; feature: human-associated habitat; material: faeces | place: Denmark | collected 2008/2010 ...
TTAAAGCACCAAAAGCACCCTGTAAACAGAAAAGTAAACTTTCAGTTTCGCCACCTGGAGGTGTGAGAATACTTTCTGCCCATGGTTCATATTCTGGATTAATATCAGAAATTACAGCCTCTGCCTTATCATCAGAACCACCAAATTCACTATCTTTAATAGTAGCAAGAGGGACAACTGCAATAACAACACATAAAATTAAAAGTGCAATAACCAATGTACTTTTCTTCATTATTTTTCCCCTCCTGTAAATGAAATAGCCTCAAGTTCAGGCTTAGCATAAGTTTCAAGACCGATTACAACAACTACTGAAAGAATACCTTCAATAATTGCAAGTGGTACCTGAGTTACAGCAAAGATACTTAAAAACTTAACAGCAGATGCTAAAACGCCACCTACTTCACTTGGGTAAGCTAAAGCAAGCTGGAAACTTGTAACACAGTATGTGAAAAGGTCACCTAAAGTACAAGCTAAAAATACGCCTACCATTTTGTTTACCTTTAAAGCCTTGCATAACTTATAGATACCATAAGATAAGAATGGACCTGCAATAGCCATACTAAATGTATTAGCACCTAAAGTAGTAAGTCCACCGTGAGCAAGTAAGAGTGCCTGGAATAAAAGAACAATAATACCGATTACACTCATTACGCTTGGTCCAAAAAGTGTAGCACCAAGACCAGTACCTGTAGGATGTGAAGATGAACCAGATACACTAGGAATCTTCAAAGCAGAAAGAACAAAAGTATATGCACCTGCCATAGCAAGGACAATAAGAGATTTTCTCTCTTTTGTTACAATCTTTCTGAGGCTGATAAAACCAGCAACTAAGAAAGGTATACAAACTACACCCCAAGCAATACAATGTGCCTTAGGTAAATAACCCTCCATAATATGCATTGCGAAAGCACTTTGTGTTACACCAAAGACTGAAGCAAAAACAACTGAGAGAGTCAACAACAGTTTCTCAATTTTTTTCATATTTTTCTCCTTTTTTCTGCATAAAAAAATGCCCCAAAAGGGCATAACAAGACCATTGCAGAAGTCTTATTTGCACCTACTGTTAGTCCGACAGTATTGCATTTGCCTCTATTTCAAGGCACAAATACAGGCAGGTCTTCTGACTTAAGGTTATAGTCTGTTTTGCCTTCCCCTGTGTAACCAAAGTGGCATATATACAGACAGCCTATCACAGCGGCGGTCCCGTACAGAATTTTCATCTGTTTCCCTATTCTCATACATTTCAGTATGCACCTGTAAATCTTGTTGACAAAATTGTATCATATATTACATAATATGTCAATTATCCAAATATATCATCAAGCAATTTATCAACTTCTGCTCTTCTCTTTTCAGTTTCTGAAACATCTATTGTATATACACCATTTTCTTCTATGATACAATCGCCGTCCTTAACTCCCTTTGGAAGTAGAGAAACATTGATTTCTGAAAATGTCATATCCTCGTTTTCACAAACTGCTATATTTTCTTCTATTCTATCTACTATATATCTTTTCACAATAACACAACCTTTCTAAGCAGGATTACAGATTTTACAAGGAGAATAGCCCTGTGAAATCAAATCTGCAATTTTACCAACGTAAGTTTTCTTATTTTTCTCTTTCATTTGAGAAACAGACCTACAATTTGGCTTATGTATTTTGTGAGTATTAGTGTTCAAAACATATGTAATGTTTACAGACTGTGGAACACTTGTTGAAGTTGCTGTACCAAATCCATTAACTGAGCCAGCACCTGTTGTATTTGTTGGAACAGACTGGCTTGTGCAGGGAGTGGCATCACCTCCACCGTCGACACTACCGTCACCAAAAGACAATGTTTTGCCATCACTTGTAATAATAATATTTCCATTTAAATCTGTTCTATAAACAGTTGCACCTATTTTAGAGAGAGCATCAAGTGTTTTCTCCTTTGGGTGTCCATAGCTATTGCCTTCTCCTACTTCAATAATAGCATATTTAGGCTGAACCATATTTAAAAATGCTGAACTGGAAGAAGTTGTGCTACCGTGGTGAGATACCTTATAAACATCAGATTTAAGTGTCTGACCACTGGCTACAATGTCGCTTTCTTCTGCTGTTTCAGCATCACCACAGAAAATAAAGCTATTATTTCCATACACTAATCTGAAAGCTACGGAATCATTATTCATATTTTTAGTATCATATTTCTTAGGTCCTACAATAGTAAATGTACTATCACCTAATTTGTAGCTATTACCTATTTTAGGTTCAATAGCCTTGATACCTTTTTGCTGAATAACTTTTAACATATTAGTATAAGTAGCTGTAGTATTATTTACCTTTGGCATAATAATATTATCTACAGGGAAATTATTTAAAACCTCTGCCATACCACCAATGTGGTCTGAATGAGGGTGTGTAGCAACTACATAATCTAATTTTTCTACCCCTCTTGACTTCAAATAATTTACAACAACACTGCCTTGTTCTCTTTCCCCTGCATCTACAAGCATAAACTTACCATTACATTCAATAAGTTCGGAATCCCCTTGACCTACGTCAATGTAATTTACGATAAGTTTATTGCTTGATGCTGTATCTGCAAATACTGTCATAGACAATAAGCAAATGAGAAAAGCAACAAGAAAACTTTTCATAAAACTTTTCATTTCTTCAACTCCTTTAAATTTTTTATATATTTTAAAGGAGGTAAACCATTTACCTCCTTTTAATAACGGAATATGCGATACTATTTGCTTACTAATTGAGATGTATTCATAGTTTCAATTATATCGCCAGTTTCTTCATCAATATAATTTATATCCACAGTTGCATCTTTCTGTGGCACACCCTTGAAAACCTGATATGTAGCACTATCTAAATAAAGCTCAATAGCTGAAATAGTTTTTTCCATTCTGATGCCTTTTTTGCAATAAATATCAAATTCATTTAATTCGTCATTAGCTTTTACATCAGAAATAGACGGATATTTTTTGTTATCAGTCTTAATATCTTCCATACATTTTTCTAATTTCAGTTTTAGATTATTGACATATTCGTCATATTTTTCTACAGACATATCGACTATAACAGCCTTTGTTTCCGGGTCAATTATTATATTTTCTCCACCCCAAGATTTAACCTCGTTTTTTATATCTTCCTCTTTCTCATTTACACCGAAAAAGTCCGGCGAAATTATAACTCTATACATTCCACCATTCCTTTGAACCTTAACATTAATATCAACACCTTCCTTTAGGTCTTTGCCAAAAGTATCAGTAGTCAATTCTGATGTTGCTTCCTGTGATTGGCTATGAACTTCTGCCACGTCTGTATTAGTAGCTGTAGCACAACCGGTAAAGAGCAAACAAGCCAACAAAGAACCCAAGAGCAAATGTTTCCTCATAAAAAACCCCCTGTTCAGAGTATCTTCTCATAATAAACCTTAGGTTCATTATACACTAAACAGGGGTTAAATACAAGTTATTTTGTTTTAGCCAAGTAAATTAGGGTTATTGAACTGTCTTAAGAGTAAATCGTGGTTATAAACGATTGTCTGCTGTGTGTTCTTTAACTGTTCAATCTGGAGCTTATAAGCATCAACAACAATCTGAGTTGTCTGACCTAAAGCAAGCTGAGTTTCATAAACCTTTAACTGGCTTTCCATATTTTCAAGAGTTGTTTCGTTGTCCTTATAACTCTTTTCAAGGTCCTTAAGGTCATTAATATTCTTCTTTACAGAAGTTGTAAGTGCATCCTTAGCATCCTGATAAGCTCTTGATGCCTGAGTATAAGTATATAAGCTATCCTTGTAGTTAGTTGTAGTATCATATACTGAATTGTATCTATCAAGAGCATACTTAGCTACATCAGCTGTATCCTTCTTGCCCTTTACTGTCTGATTAACAGCTAAAGCATAGTTAATCTTGCCGTCAACATTTACATTTTCCGGCATTTTCTCGTAAGATACATCATCAAAGATTACATTGTAAGTCTGATTTGCGTTTGTACCCATAAGCTGGTTAAGAGTAGTAAAAGCATTATCAATAGAAGTCTGTAAAGTTTCCTTGTTAGACTCTGCAAGTTTGTAATCCTTTACCTTTGCATCGTAATCACTCTGGCTCATCTGACCAAGTTTTAATGATACTTCTGCAATCTTAAGCTGGTCAGCCTGAACCTTCATACTCTGTTCATAGAGCTTGATACCATTTTCAGCTTCTCTGATACCGTAGAAAATACTTCTTACAGAATAATCAATAGTCTGCTTTGCTAATTCAGTATTTTCATCATACTGCTGTAAAGCAACCTGTAATCTTTTCATCTGAACTGTAAGACTAAGGTTAGTAGCATAGTCCTGAGTGTATGAAAAAGCAAATGTTAAATCGTCCTGAGAATCTTCAGCAAGTTCCTTAGATTCCTTTAAAGTCTTTATTGTGTTGCTGTTTGCAATAGCTTTTGTTACAGCATCGTCAACAGTCAAGTCCTGTACAGGATATTTTGCATCCTGTACAGCCTGAACATCAGAGCCGAAGCTATAATTTCTCTTATTAGTTAAAGTCTGACCGTCAGCAAAAACGGCAGAAGTCAAAAGCATTGAAAAAGCAAGTGTAGTACAAATAAATTTATTCATTTAGTTTACCGCCTTTCTATCTCTCTTTCTTATTTTAGCACTTACAATTTTTCTGTCAAGCCAACGTTTTGTACTATTTACACAAGAGTACAATGCTGGAATAAGTAACAATGTGATTAATGTTGAAACTGTAAGACCAAAAATAATTGTTATCGCCATTGGCTGTTGAGATTCCATACCAGAACCTAAGGCAAACGCCATAGGGAGCATACCAATGATTGTAGTAAGTGTTGTCATAAGGATAGGCTTTAATCTTGAAGGACCAGCCATCATAAGTGCTTCATCACAAGTACAACCTGACTTACCTCTTAACTGGTTAGTGTAGTCAACCAATACAATGGCATTGTTTACAACCATACCTACCAACATAATGAAACCAAGCATTGCTGTAGATGTTATACTCTTGCCTGTAAGGAACAAGCCTGTAACACCACCGGTAATAGCCAATGGAATTGAGAACATAATGATGAATGGGTATACAAAAGATTCAAACTGTGATGCCATAATCATATAGATTAAGAGAATAGCTACAACGAATACTATAACCAAACTCTGGAATGTATCGTTCATCATATCCATTGTACCGTCAAACTCGTAAGAGTAGTTTTCTGGGAATACATATGAATCAAGAATCTTCTTAACTGTACTCTGCTGTGTACTAGAGTCCATACCTTCAATTTCACCTGTCAACTGAACATATCTGTGCTGATTTTCTCTCTTAATTGTTACTTCACTATCTGTCATCTGAATAGTAGCAACCTGTGTAAGAGGAATAACTGCACCAGTTGAAGTTGTAATTGTTAAATTATTAAGGTCTTTTACATAATTAATATCTTCATCTGGGTACTTGATTGTTACATCAATTTCTGTACCGTCTACGTTGTATTCTGTTGCTGTTGAACCAGAATTAGCCATTGATACAAGAGATGCAACCTGTGCAGTAGTTAAACCATACTGAGAAGCCTTAGCTCTGTCAATAACAATATTAACTTCCGGTACTGAATTATCCATTGAACTTTCTACATTAGTAGAGTTAGGGATTTCCTTGAATTTTTCCATTAAATCGTCAGTAATCATCTTTAATGTATCACTATCATCACCAATGATATTAACAGTATAACCGTTGCCACCCATAGAACCCATAGCAGCACTACCAGTTGATACCTTAATATCAGCACCGGCAATATTAGATACCTTCTGTTCAATTTCAGCCTTTATATCATCTGTACTTCTGCTTCTGTCTTCCTTATCAACAAGGTTAATATTGATAGAAATGGCATCACCTGTAAATGTACCACCACCGGCATTGGCTGTCATATTCTTCTGTTCTGGAATTTCGCCTATTGCTGAAATAATCTTGTTAAGCATTTTTTCTGTTTCATCAAAACTAGCACCACTAGGCATTTCAGCTGAAATACTTAATGCACCTTCATCAGTTCTTGACATAAGGTCCATACCAGTCAAGCCAAAAGTAGAGGCAGAAAGAATGAAGAAGACAATAGCTATAATTATCATCTTACCTCTGTTTCTTAATACAAGACCAAGAACTCTACCATATAAGTTATCTAAACCGTCAAGGATTTTACCGATGAAAGAATCAATCTTACCTATAATGCCACCGGTTCTCTTTTTGCCCTTCTTTGCCTTACCATTAATAACAGCGAAGGCCATAGGAACGAAAGTAAGGGCTACAATGATAGATGCTGACAATGCAAATACGATTGTCCAACAGAAATCCTGAAGCATCTTACCCATAATACCAGTAATGAAAAGCATAGGTCCGAAAACGGCTACGGTTGTAAGTGTAGAAGCAAATATGGCCATACCTACTTCTGTTGTACCGTCAATGGCTGCTTCTTTTGGTGATTTACCCATAGCATAGTGTTTTGTAATATTATCCAATACTACTACGGAGTTATCTACCAGCATACCTATACCAATAACTATACCACCCATTGACAGTATGTTCATTGTCATACCCTTAAGGTACATAAGACCGAATGTTGCCATAATAGATGTAGGAATAGATACACCGATAACAAATGAAGTCTTCCAATCTCTAAGGAAGATAAGAAGAACGATAACGGCAATCAACGCACTCTGGAAAGCTGTTGATGTTACGTTATTTAATGATAACTTGATGTAGTCAGCAGTAGTAGACATCATTGCAAAGTCAAGGTCTGGGTACTGCTTTTTCAAAGTTTCAATAGTCTTGTTTACATTATCTGTAACAGTAACTATGTTAGCATCTGACTGCTTAGAAAGAGAATACATAATACCCTCTTTACCATTAATATAAGAAACATTATCCTGTTCCTTAGTTGTTTCTTCAATAGTAGCAATATCCTTCAAAAGTACTCTGTTGCCACCCTTTGTTGTAATAAATAAGTTCTTCATATCTTCAAGAGACTGGAACTTACCTTTTACCTTAATCTGAAGTTCGTTTGTACCCTGATATAATGAACCACCTGGAGTATTTTTATTTTCAGATGCTAAAGTCTGAGAAATTGTACTCAATGTGATACCATAGTTGCTTAATTTATCTGGGTCAGCAGTAATAAGAACTTCCTTTTCCTGTCCACCCTTCATATCAGCAGATGCAACACCTTCAATTTTTTCAAACTGTGATGTTACATTGTTGTCAAGGAGTTCATAAAGTGTAGTTGGGTTAAGTTTATCACTTGTTACACCGACTTCAATAGTCTGTGCATTCATATCCATCTTCATAATTGATGGGTCATCTGCATCGTCAGGAAGCTGATGTTTAACTCTATCCAACTTATCACGCATATCGTTTACAGCTGAATCAATATCTGTACCGTCTACGAACTGTACAGCTACCATTGATGAACCAGTTGAAGATTGTGATGTAATAGTATCTACACCGGTAAGTGTAGCCATTGTCTGTTCAATAGGCTTTGTTACAAGGTCTTCCATTTCTTCCGGACCTGTACCTGAATATGTTGTACTTACCAATGCTACCGGCAAATCAACCGAAGGCATATAAGCAAGTTCCAAAGAAGAATAAGCAAATATACCTGCAAGGAATACAATAAGTACACACATTACAGTTGTTACAGGACGATTAACTGCTGATTTAGTCATTACTTATTTTCCCCCTTGCTTTTCTTAGCCTTAGGGTTTTCAGTAGTGGCTTCTGTTGTAGCCTCTGTAATTTCTGTACCGTTATCAGATACAACCTTTACCTTTGCACCGTCATCAAGGTAAGTCTGACCCTTTGTTACAACCTTGTCGCTAGTCTTGATACCACTCTTAACTTCAATAGTTTCGCCGGCATCAATACCGATTGTAACATCAACTTTCTTAGCCTTGCCGTCTTCAATAACGAAAGCATAGTAATCATCGCCATCTCTAAGAACTGCATCTCTAGGAACGATAACTGCACCGTCACTTGTAGACTTAGCAAAGTTTACTTCTGCAAACATACCGGCCTTTAACTTGCCGTCAGTATTGCTCATTTCTACCTTTACCTTAAATGTACCGTCTGCATTAGATACATCAGAAATTTCACTAATGTGACCGGTTACAGCCTGATTAGAAAGTGTAGGAATAGTAATCTGAACAGAGTCGCCAACCTTGAGGTTTGGAACAACGTCTTCTGATACATTAACCTGAACATCAACTGTATTTAAATCAACAATAGTAAATGGAGTTTTAGCAGTTAAAAGCTGAGCACCGGCTGTTACATTACATTCTGATACTGTACCAGAAATAGGACTTTTAACAACTGCATCACTAAGTTTAGATTCACTGGCTTCAATCTGAGCCTGAACAGTCTTTCTTGATGCCTGTGCTGTATTTAAGCTATCCTGTGCCTTAGTTACATTTTCCTTTGAAGTCTGATTTACAAGAATATCATAACTCTTTTGAGCATTTTCAAGAGAAGACTTAGCCTGACTTAAACTAACTTCTGCCTGTTGCTTAGAGTTTACAGCCTGAGTATATGCGTTCTGAGCAGCAGTAAGAGCTGTCTGAGAATCGTCAAGTGCCTGCTTAGAAAGACCACCTGCATCAAAAAGCTGTTTATTAATATTGTATGTATTTTGCTTATCGTCTAATGTAGTTTTAGCATTGTTTACACTAACACCGGCAGTATCAAGAGATGTCTGAGCTGTTGCAACACTGTTTTTAGCATTAGTAACTGCATTTTTAGCATTTTCAATCTGAGTCTGCATAGTTGCACCGTTTGCAAGCTCTAAATTAGTTTTAGCAGACTGTATACTTGCATCAGCTGAGGCAAGTGAAGCCTTGTTAGTCTTTATAGTATTTTCAAGGTCCTTAGTATCAATAGTAAAAAGTACATCGCCCTTGTTTACCTTGTCGCCCTCTTTAAAGTTTACTGCCTTAACTGTACCTGTCATAGACGCTGTAACATCAACTGTATCCTTAGGTTCAATAGTACCTGAATACTTGTATTCATCTTTCATAGTACCAGTCTGAGGATTTTCAACTTCTACATTTGAAACCTTTTCCTGTACTTGGTCCATAGGACCGTCCTTTTTAGCACCACAGCCAGAAAGCATCGAAAGAACTAATAACATTCCAACTGCAAGCATACATTTCTTCTTCATTCTAAAATTCCCTCCAAAAGTTTTTGTGAGGAGTTGTATCGGAATATACAACCCATGTGGAAAACTCCAACTATAAAAATTATAACATTCCAAAATTAAATCTTCATTAGAAAAGTTTTAACAATATGCCAAAATTTATTAAGATTTAATAACGAAAGTACAATTTTCCTCAAAATAAGATTAATGCCCTAATCTTAACCTATAGTAATTGTACTACAGATTTCTTTAGAACAATTACATAATTTTATTACAAAAAACTTAAAATCGTTAGAGTTCTAACTTACTGAAAAAATTATATTCCTTTTTATTCAATTTTTCCATTGATTTTTTGCACAAGGTTATGTATTTTGACCATTGATTTTTGTATATTTTGATGATAGAATGAGTTGCTATAAAAATTAACGGAGGATAAGAATATGTATCAAAATACTAGCAAAGAAATATTCAAAATGAGTATACCAATGTTCTTTGAGCTTTTGCTCCAGCTGTTGGTTGGTAACATAGACCAGATAATGGTGAGCCACTATTCCCAAGGGTCTGTTGCTGCCATTGGTAATGGTAATCAGATTATGAATATTATAATATTAGTGCTTAGTTCTATGACTGTAGCAACTACTGTTTTAATTTCAAGATATTTTGGTGCAGGCGACCCTGAAAAAGCAAAGTCCGTTTCTAACGCATCAATTTATTCTTTGAGCTTTTTCAGTATAGTAGTTACCTTATTAATATATGGTTTCCAAAGACCCCTATTCCAGTGGTTACAAGTACCCAATGATATTTTGGACGAAACCTGTTCTTACACTGTTATAGTTAGTACCTGCATTTTAATTCAGGCAATATATATGGTTTTTGCATCTATATTGAGAAGTCACAAATTAATGAAATATGTTACTTTTGTGGCAATAATTATGAACACATTAAATATTTTAGGCAATGCAATTTTAATTAATGGTTTGTTTGGTTTCCCTCGTTTAGGTATTATTGGTGCAGCCATTTCTACTAATATAAGTAAGTTTATTGGTCTTGTTATTATAATTTTGGTTTTCTTGAAAAAGACAAATATGGGACTTGGCTTTTTGAATTTAAAGTATTTCTCATTTAAAATGGCGAAAAAGGTACTTTTAATTGCTGTTCCTTCCGGTGGCGAGGCATTTAGCTACCAAATGTCACAGCTTATAATACTTAGATTTGTAAATACATTTGGTACAATGGTTATTGCATCAAGAAGTTACTGTATGATACTTGCAAACATAGCCTATGTTTACTCTATGGCAATATCACAGGCAACACAGATTTTAGTTGGCTATCTATACGGCAAGGGAGATTACGAAAGTATCAAAAAGAGAGTATGGAACTCCGTATTTATATCAATGGCCGTTTCCGTTTCACTTACTGTTATAATGATGTTCAACAGCAATATGATTTTAGGCATATTTACATCAGAACAATTTATACTGGACCTTTGCAAGAAGATTTTAATGGTAGAAATTGTACTGGAAGTTGGACGTTCTATAAATATTTCTATGGTAAACAGCTTAGTAGCCACCGGTGATGTCAACATACCTGTTATACTGTGCCTTTTCTCAGCTTGGATTATAGCAGTTGGTCTAAGCTACGTTTTCGGTATTAAAATGGGAATGGGTCTTATAGGTATATGGATAGCTATGGCAACAGATGAATGTTTCCGAGGGCTTGCCTTTATTGTAAGATTTAAGCAAGAAAAATGGAAACTGAAACGAAGTGTTGAAGTGTAAAATAACCCCCAAAAGTTAGACATAAAAATCTAGCCTTTGGGGGTTATATATTGTCAACCAAAAAAAGAAGTTACTATTTTTCAAGTAATTTCTTTTTATTTGTCGTACTTTTACTTTCTCATAACCTTTGTAGCATTTAATATTGCAAGAAGTGCAACACCTACATCAGCAAAAACTGCAAGCCACATATTTGCATAGCCTAAGGCTGCCAAAATAAGGACTATCGCCTTAACACCTAAGGCAAACCATACATTTTCTTTTACAGTTTTCATAGTCATTCTGGCATACTTTATAGCTATTGGGAGTTTAGACAATTCGTCATTCATAATTACAATATCTGCCGCCTCAATAGCTGCATCAGAGCCAATACCACCCATAGCAATACCAACATCAGCTCTTGCCAATACCGGAGCATCGTTTATACCGTCACCTACAGCACCTACAACAGCATTGTTATTCTTGCTATAAATTTCTTCTACCTTTTCGACCTTGCCCTGTGGGAGCAAGCCTGCATAAACCTTTGTAACACCGGCTTTTTCGCCAATTTCTTCGGCTATATCCTGCTTATCACCTGTAAGCATAACAATTTTATTTACGCCTAAAGCCTTTAAATCTGCAATAGCCTTGCTACTATCTGGCTTAATTGTATCTTCTGCCTTTATAGCACCATAGTATTCATTATTTTTAGATACATAAATGTTATATTTTGTATTGTTTAAAGCCACATTTTCTCTTTCCATAAGTCTTTGGCTACCTACAAAATACTTATCTCCGTCTTTAACACCCATTAAGCCATAACCCGCTATTTCTTCTGTTGTGTCAAAGTCGATATAGTCCCCTTTATAGGACTTAACAATAGCCTGTGCTATAGGGTGATTTGAAAATCTTTCAAGAGATGCTGCAACTTTCATAACATCGTCATTGCCATCAGTTTCTACAACTGTAAATTCACCCTTTGTAATTGTACCGGTTTTATCTACAACAAGGGTATTAAGTCCACTAAGTGTCTGTAAATATGTGCTACCTTTTACCAAAGCACCCTTTTTAGAAACAGCACCTATGCCACTAAAGAATGTAAGAGGAACTGAGAGTACCAAAGCACAAGGACAAGATGCAACCAAGAAAACTAAGGCTCTTGACAACCACTGCTGGAAATCGCCTACTACTATTGTAGGAAGAACAGTTAATGCCACTGCCAAAAATACTACAACCGGTGTATATATTTTAGCAAATTTTGTAATAAAGTTTTCTGTCTTAGACTTGTTGGCTGTTGCATTTTCAACCATTTCAATTATTCTGGCAACAGTTGAGTCCTCAAATCTCTTTTGTGCCTTCATATAAATTACAGCACCGGTATTTATTGAGCCACTGAGAACTGTATCACCCTGTTTCTTTTCTACAGGAACTGATTCGCCAGTAAGAGCTTTCATATCAAAACTACTGTCGCCCTTTGTAATTACACCGTCAACACAGACCTTTTCGCCTGCTTTTACTACTATAGTATCGCCAATGTTAATTTCTTCCGGAGCAATAGCCTGAACCTCCCCATTTCTTTCAACTGTAACACTGTCAGCCTTAATTTCCAAAAGTCCCTTAATTGACTTCTGTGACTTGTCTACAGCCATACTCTGGAAGTATTCACCAACCTGATAGAACAACATAACGGCTACAGCCTCTGTCCATTCTCCAATAACAAAGGCACATATTGTTGCCAAACTCATTAAGAAGTTTTCATCAAAGAAATCTCCCTTGAGAATGTTCTTAACAGCCTTTATAACTACATCATAGCCAAAAACAACATAGGCTAAAACAAACAATATTTCTGACAAAAAACCAAAACTGCTATTAAGGGCAATTCCTCCACCCATTAGTACAACACCGACTATAATTCTGGCTATAGCCTTTTTGCCAAAGTCGGACTCTTTTGTCTTTTTCACTTCAGCTTTCTTGTTTTCGTCTAAAACAGTGTCTACGCCCTCCTCTATGGAGTCTACAATACCCTTGACTTTAGCAAGTGTATCCTGTGCAGACAATTTACTATCCAATGTCATCTTCTTATTTACAAAATTGAATACAACATTTTCAAATTCTTCCTGTTCTTTCACTGTTTGCTCAATCTTTTCTGAGCAATGTGGGCAGTTCAAGTTGTTTAATACCAAAACCACTTTGTTGAGATTAGTTTTGCCATTTAAAACTGTGTCGACACCGTCTTCTATAGAGTCTACAATGCCTTTTACCTTTGTCAATGTTTCTTCTTCGCTTAACTGACTATCCATTGTCATTTTTTTATTTACAAAGTTAAACACTACATTCTTAAATTCAGCCTGTTCTTTCACTTTATGCTCAATTTTTGCTGAACAGTTTGGGCAGTTCAAGTTATTTAAAACAAGCTCAACTTTATTATAATTTCCCTTTGTATTAAGTACAGTATCTACTCCGTCTTCTATAGAATCTACGATACCTTTTACCTTTGACAATGTTTCTTCTTCACTTAATTGGCTATCCATTGTCATTTTTTTATTTACAAAGTTAAATACTACGTTCTTGAATTCGCTTTGCTTTTTTACTGTTTCTTCTATTTTTGCTGAACAGTGTGGGCAATTTAAGTTATTTAAAACCAGTTCAACTTTTGCCATACCTATTCCTCCTCATAACCATTCTTATGCTTAATATGTTCTATACCCTTTTTCAAAAGTATGCTAACGTGTTCATCATCAAGGGAATAGTACACCGTCTTTCCGTCTTTTCTGAATTTTACGGCATCATTTTGTCGCAATAATCTAAGTTGGTGAGAAACTGCCGATTGGCTCATATTGAGAAGTTCAACCATATCGTTTACACAAAGTTCGTTGTCCACTAAGGCACACAATATTTTTATTCTGCCGGCATCTCCAAAAATCTTAAAAAAATCAGCTATGTCATTACAGACTTCATCATTAATTCTAATCATATTATTATCCTCTCATATGTTCATTTATAAAACAAAAAATATATGAACTCATTCACACTATATGAATGAATGTTCATATATTCATTATACATCACTTTATTTATTTGTCAATACTTTCTTCAGGATTTTTAATTTCTTCTGAAGTAAATCTGTTGCCACCGTTTAAATATTCCAAAAACTTGCCTGTACCAATGGCTACACAAGATATAGGGTCTTCAGCTGTAACACAGCGAATACCTGTTCTTTCTTCCACTGCTCTGTCAAGACCGGAAATAAGTGAGCCACCACCAGTAAGCACAATACCTCTGTCAGAAATATCACTGCAAAGTTCAGGTGGAGTCTGTTCCAAAACGTGGAAAATAGCATCAATAATAGCTGTAACACATTCAGACATAGCCTTGTACATTTCCTTTGAGCTAACCTCAATTTCTGTAGGCAATCCTGAAACCATATCCCCACCCTTTACTGTGAGTTTGCTTTCAGGAGTATCAGCACAAGCTGTACCTAAAATTACCTTCAAGTTTTCAGCTGTTCTTTCGCCAATGTTAATTCTGTGGTTTTTACGCATATATCTCACAATGGCATCATCGAACTTGTCACCAGCTACCTTAATAGATGTACTGACTACAATACCACCTAATGAAATAACAGCTACATCAGTAGTACCACCACCAATATCAACAACCATTGAGCCACAAGGTCTTGAAATATCAAGTCCTGCACCTAAGGCAGCAGCAACCGGTTCTTCAATAATAAATACCTGTCCTGCACCGGCACTTTTTGTTGCCTGTTCTACGGCACGTCTTTCAACATCAGTAACCTTACTAGGCACACAAACAGCAATTCTTGGCTTCTTGAACCAATGGAAACCAACAGACTTGCCAATAAAATATCTTATCATTCTTTCTGTAACTTCAAAATTTGAAATTACACCTTCTCTAAGTGGTCTGATAGCTACAATATTGTCAGGTGTTTTGCCTAGCATTTTTCTAGCTTCTTCACCAACTGCAACAATAGAATTAGTATTATCATCAATAGCCACTACAGAAGGCTCCTGAAGTACAATACCTTGTCCCTTGCAATATACAAGAACAGAGGCAGTACCTAAGTCAATCCCAATATCATTGCCTAAAAACATTAGTTTCAGTTCTCCTTTACTTCATCTATATCCTCAGACTGCTTTTTCAAGACAATCCTCATTTTTTCTATTCTGTTTTTCTCACTTAAAAGTATAGTAAAATCTGCCGTTTTGTCAGATATTTGCTCACCCTTTTTAGGAAATCTGTCCACAAGGGCTATAACATAACCACCAATAGATTCAACGTCCTCAAATTCAAAATTTGTCCCCAAAACTTCGTTTACATCATCAAGTTTAGCACTACCATTGACAATATATTCATTGTCCCTGAACTTGATAATTTCTTCCTCATCATCTCTATCGTCTTCTATAATATCACCAACAATTTCAACAATAAGGTCCTGAAGTGTCACAATACCGGCTGTTCCACCATATTCGTCCAAAACTATTGCCATTGACAATTTATCTCTTTTCATAATATTAAAGAGCTTTGAACAAGGCTTTGACTCATATGTAAAGTAAGGTTCTTTCATATAATCAGCAACCTTGAAATTGGCTGTATCTTCTACAAACATAACATCTTTAAAAGATAACACGCCTACAATATGGTCATTTGTGTCAGCATAAACAGGAAGTCTAGTAAATCTTTCTTTTCTGAACACCTGCATCACTTCTTGGTAAGACATATCTTCCGGAATAGAAACCATATCCATTCTAGGAACCATAACGTCCTCGGCATCAGAGTCCCCAAAATCAACTACATTAGTAATCATTTCCTTTTCTGTACTTTCCAATACACCTTCTTCGTGACTTACATCAACCATTGTTCTAAATTCCACTTCTGTCACGCTATGCTTGTCATCACTATTGCCACCTAAGAGTTTAACAATGCTACCGGTGATAACATTTAAAATAGCAATAATAGGTGTAAAAATTATTGTACAAAAATATATAACTTTAATACAAAAAACTGAAATTTTTTCGCAATTATTACGGGCGTATGTCTTTGGAGTGATTTCACCAAAAATAAGCACAAGAACTGTCAACACACCGGTTGCAATACCTACACCACTACTGCCGAAGAACTTTGTAGCAAGGATAGTAGCCAAAGATGCAGCAAGGTTATTGACAAGGTTATTACCAATCAATATTGCACTTAAAAGTTTGTTAGGGTTATCCAATACCTTTTGAATTAATTTTGCGTTTTTAACCTTATCATCGACCATTGTCCTAAGCCTGATTTTGCTAAGGGAGGTCAAGGCAGTTTCTGCACTAGAGAAAAAGGCTGAAAAGCACAAACAAATTACGAGAACAATTAAATATCGCGAACTTTCCGAGTCCACAAAAATCACACTCCTAAATAAAGAATAAATAATTAATCTGAAAATTAAAAAGTAAACCTAAGTAGAAATGCAGCCACTTCTTGCAAATACTTTGTTTACATTGTTTTGATTATAACACATTTTTATACAAATACCAATAGAAAATGGGAAATTTTTTTATTTCAATTTTGTTAAAATCTCTTTTATTTATTACGTATAAATGGTATAATGGTATAGAAAATCAACAAAGGAAGTAATGTATATGAAACTAATGACTGTTCACGGTGGAGATTTAGATGTAATTTCTAGGGAGTACAACATTCCAAAAAACGAAATTGTCAATTTCAGTGGTAATGTAAACCCTCTTGGACTTCCACCATCTGTAAAAAAAGCAATAAAGGAAAATGTAGATTGTGCAACTGACTATCCTGACGTTTCATATGTAGGATTGAGAAATGCCATAAGTAGCTACACAGGTGTTAAGAGCGAAAACATTGTCGTAGGTAATGGTTCTACAGAGCTTATATCTGCCTTTATTAAGGTAAGTGAGCCTAAGAAAGCTGTTATCGTTTCCCCTGCCTATTCTGAATATTTAAAGGAAATTAAGTTACTTGGTGGCGAAGTTGAGCTTTTCGAGTTAATGGAAGATAAGGACTATATGCTTGATGTAGATACACTTATTTCCCACATCACAAAGGATACAGACCTTGTTGTTATTTGCAATCCTAACAACCCTACTGGAACATATGTAACTATTGACCAGACAGAGAAAATTCTCAAGCATTGTATGGATTGTGGTGTTCGTCTTATGATGGACGAAACTTATGTTGAATTTTCAGAGCCTGAAAAACACGTTTCAGCTATGCCTTTGATAGATAAATACCCTAACCTTATGATTGTCAGAGGTACATCAAAATTCTTTGCCTGTCCCGGACTTCGCTTAGGCTATGGTGCTTGTTCAGACAAGGACACTCTTGATTATGTAAACTCACACAAAGACCCTTGGTCTGTCAATGTGTTTGCTGAATTAGCTGGAAAGGTTATGTTTGTTGATAAGGACTTTATAAAGTCTACTACTGATTTTATTTCAGCAGAGCGTACAAGAATAAAAGAGGAGCTTTCAAAATGGAAGAATATCAAGGTTTATGACACACAGTCTAACTTCTTCCTTGTTGAAATATTGCGAGATGATGTTACATCTGATGAGATTTTCCATAATCTTATACAGAAAAAACTTCTCATAAGAGATGCCTCTAATTTCCCATATCTTGGTTCTAAATTCTTGCGTTTTTGCATATTAAATAAAGAGGAAAACAATTTACTTTTGAGTAATCTCAAAAAAATAATAGAAAAATAGGAGTGAAAAACCAAATGTCAGAAGAAAACAAGAATTATGATGAATACGATGCAACACCCCTTACAATGGAAGAAGCCATTGTGGAAGCAAAGCGTTGTCTTAATTGTAAAAAGCCGGGCTGTATAACAGGCTGTCCTATAAGCAACGACATACCTGACTTTATTCATCAGCTTTCAAGAGGTAACTTCGGCGAGGCTAGAACTATTCTTGCCGGCAAGACTAACCTTCCTGCTGTATGTGGTAGAGTTTGCCCTCACGAAAAGCAGTGCGAGGGTCATTGTGTACTTAACAGAGCTGGCAAGCCTATCAGAATTGGTAAATTAGAGCAGTTTATTGCCGACTTTGATGCTGATATGAACTTAATAAGAGAAAAAATTCCACCAAAGACTAGAGGTAATGTAGCAGTTATCGGTTCTGGTCCTGCCGGTCTTACTGTAGCTGGTGATTTAGCTATGATGGGCTTCAATGTTACTGTTTATGAAGCAGAGGACGAGCCGGGTGGTGTATTACTCTATGGTATTCCGGAATTCAGACTTCCAAAAGAGGTTGTAAGACGAGAAACAAAGAGAATTTCAGAATTAGGTGTAAGTTTCATTTGTAATTCTATTGTAGGTAGAGATATTACTATTGACCAGATGTTTGAAAGTGGCTTTGATGCTGTATTTATCGGTACCGGTACTGCTATTTCTAAGGAGCTTAATATTCCAGGCAAGGAACTTACCGGTGTAATTCAGTCTCACTATTTCCTCAGAATGGTTGCCCTTTACAACAGCAAATCTCTTGAAAGAAAAGAAGTTCCTGTTGACGAAGGTGATACAGTTCTTGTAATTGGTGCCGGCAACGTAGCTATGGACGCAGCCAGAACAGCTCTCAGAATGGGTGCTAAGTCTGTAACTGTAGTATATAGACGTGGTATTGAAAATATGTCTGCTGAAAAGGCTGAATACGAAAGTGCCGTAGCAGATAATGTTAAGTTTATGTGGGAAACTTCTCCAGTAGAATATGTTGGTCGTGACGGCAGATTAGAAGGTCTTAAGGTAATGAATAATGACAACGAATTTATTATTCCTGCTGACAAGGTTCTTGTAGCTATTGGTTCTAAGCCTGCTAAGAGAATTATTTCTACTACAAAGGGTATTGAAGTAAATGACAACGGCTACCTTATTACTAAGGAAAAGCCATACGGTATGACTACATTAAACGGTGTATTTGCCGGTGGTGACGTAGTTCATCAGCCTGCAACTGTTGTACTTGCTATGAAGGAAGCAAAGAAGGTTGTTGCCGGTATTGCAAGCTATGTTGACGCCGTTAAACTTTTAGGATATAAGAGAGAAGATATTCAGAATTAAATTGTATTCATAGTTATTTAAAATACGAAAAAGGCTCTGTCAAAAATGACAGAGTCTTTTTATTATTGAATCGGAAAGATAAATCCGATGGCTTGCTTGCAAGTCACAAATTAACGCAGTTAATTTGTTCTGAATGTCTAAAATATTTAATTTGGATAATAAAGATTATCGTTTAATATAAATCAACCACTATTTCTTCTATTTCAGAAGATGGTTGTATTGACTTATCAGTAATATTGCTATTATTATAATCTTCGTATTCTTGTGCAAGTTGATACTTATCTGTCATTGAATATGTATATAGCGACTCGCAACCTTGATTTACAGCATAGCGACTTATGCCATTACCTGTATACTCGTACAAAGTTGAATGTCCACCTGCAAAAGAACCGAGCATATCCACTTTGCCATTTACATAAGTAAATACAAAATATGTATAATCTATCTCACAACTTCCTATTTTAACAAATAATTCATTTATGCCGTCTTTATTTATATCATACAATGCTATACTATGTACTCTTATATAATCTTCATACCTAAAATTATCTCTAATTTCACTACAAAGTTCGCTTATTGTCAGCATATACGCATTATTTATATCTACATAATCATCAGCTCTTACAGTAGTCAGCAAACTTGCAGTCAAAGCAGTAAATACCATTAATTTTTTAAAAAGTTTTTTCATAAAAGCACCTACCCCACTTCCCATATATTAATTTACAAAATATTTAATTCCAATTTGTCGACCAAAATTAAAAGTTGCAACTGTAGATACAGCTACAAACATAAAAAGAGCGTACCCAAATAAAAAGCCTGTTACAAATCTTTTTATATTATTGCTTTCGTATGATGTCAGCATTTGCACAGTACCGTCTATTATCATAGGCAACATAAAAAGCACTATTAATAGAGGAGATAATTTGAAAAAAATACAGGAGAATATTGAGAAAACTATTCCAAACAATTCTCCTGTACATCTTGCACAAATGGGAAACTTTTCCCCCTTATAGTGAAAAGACCTATCATCTCTACAATGACAACCAAAAAATATAGGCAACCATTTATATAAAAAGTTTTTCATCTTATTAGAAGCCACCATACATTGCTGTACCTACGCCTAAGCATACCATAAGCAAGTAATATATAACGCATAAAACTACACCAACAATAGCACCAACGCCGGCAGCCTTTGCTGTTTTAGGCTTGTTATCTTTCCAAACTAGGAACAACACAAGACCCACAATAGGAATACAGCAACCTAACAGTCCCCAACCGAAACCTCCATTGTCAACTGCCTGTGGTTGGCTTGTGTACTGTGGCTGTGGTGTAGCATTAACACCATTCTGTGGCTGGCTCGCAACATTAACATTATCCTGTTTTGTACCACAATTAGGGCAGAATGCAGTTCCTTCATTAATTTCTACTCCACAATTTTTACAAAATGCCATATAAATCCCCTCTTTCTATTATTTATATAAAAAATAAACAATTTAAAGCATCTATTCTTCTTTTTATAGTACAATATTACCATAAAAACTACCAAAAGTCAATAAAAATAATAATTATATTAAAAACAAAAAAAGAACAACCCACAGCACTATAAAATGCCATAGATTGTCTTTTAAGTCTTCAGTTTCCACTGAATATATGAAAAAACAAGCAAGTAATAATGGGATGGATATATAAAACTGCGTTCTGTTAAAAATGTCTATATACATCTACTCGGGCAAGTATTCATCACTACCTGCTCATTTCTTCCTGAGGTCCATTACTCTTATGGGATTTGATTACGCTGTTAATTTCTTCTAAACTAGAAGCAGGCATATCACCATAAGTAGTATTCTTTACTGCACTCATAGCATTACCATACTCGACTGCAGTCTGTGGGTCGTTTGTAGTCAAGAAGCCATATAAAGCACCTGCTACATAAGCGTCGCCACTTCCAATTCTATCTACTACCTCGATATTTTCATAAGGAGGTTCTTCATAAAATTTACCATTATAGTAAATCTTAGAGCCAAAGTTATGTCTTGTAGGGCTTACTACTTCACGTCTAGTTGTGGCAACAACCTTACAACCAAACTCGTCACAATAGCCCTTCATAATTTCTTCAAGAGTACCTGTTCTTTGCATCATTCTTCTTGAAGTTTCTTCTGAAACAAATAATATATCAACATAAGGAAGTACAGAGTAAATGGTTTCTCTTGCTTCTTCTTCTGACCAAAGCTTAGCTCTGTAGTTACAGTCGAAAGAAACAGAAGCACCCTGCTCCTTAAATCTCTTAATAAGTTCAATAACTGTTGTTCTCAAATTCTTGCTAATTGCCATAGAAATACCACTAACGTGGAAATGTCTAGTATTCTTATAAATAGATGGGTCAATTTCGCTTAAAGAAATAGAACACATTGATGAATTAGCTCTGTCATAAACAACAGAAGACTTTCTAGGATAAGCACCACTTTCATAGTAGTAAATACCCAATCTCTGTTCTGGGCTGTAATCGTAAACAACATAATCATCACTTACATTACCATATCTAATCTTATACTTAACAAATCTACCAATCTTATTGTCAGGAAGTTTTGTAATGATAGCAGTTCTTGCACCTAAGAAAGCTGCACCAGAAGCCACATTAAGTTCTGAGCCACCGGCATTCTTTTCGAAAACCTGACCCTGAGAAATCTTTTCTTTGTCTGGAGGAGAAAGTCTTAACATAACTTCTCCAAAGCTGATAATATCAAATTTTTTCTTAGTATCGCTAATAATACTCATATTATCCTCCTTTTACTTTGTAAAGCCAATTTTCTTTTTCACCTTACGCAAAGTCTTGTTGGCAAAATATGATGCCTTTTCAGCACCTTCTGCCATAGCCTTGTCAATATAAGCCTTGTCAGCAGAAAGCTCTTTGAACTTCTCCTGTAAAGGCTGAATTTCAGCTACTACAGCATCAGCAACAGTCTTTTTGAACTCTCCATATCCACAACCTGCAAAGTCTGCAACAGCATCGTCTACAGATTTACCTGTCACTGCACTATATATATTCAACAAGTTACTTATACCAGGCTTTTCTTCCGGAGAATAAGCAACTACATTGTCAGAATCAGTAACTGCCCTTTTAATTTTGTTGGCAATTACGTTTAAGTCATCAAGCAAGAAAATAGCATTATTTTCATTGTCGCTTTCAGACTTACTCATTTTCTTTTCAGGGTTCTGAAGACCCATTATTCTAGCTCCAACCTTAGGTATATAACCTTCAGGAACAGTAAACACATCGCCATAGATATTGTTAAATCTTTCAGCAATATCTCTTGTAATTTCCAAATGCTGTCTTTGGTCAGCACCTACAGGCACAAGGTCAGACTGATAAAGAAGAATATCGGCTGCCTGCCATAAGTACAGGATAAGTGTAAAGACCAGCATTAATATTATCTGCGTGTTTAGCTGATTTATCCTTAAACTGTGTCATACGACTTAATTCGCCGGTATAAGTATAGCAATTTAAAATCCAAGACAATTCTGCGTGAGCTGGAACATCAGACTGAACATACACAATATTTTTTTCAGGGTCAAGACCCAAAGCAAGAAAGAGAGTAAATAAATCTCTAATTCTTCTTCTAAATTCAGTAGGATTTTGTCTGACAGTAATGGCGTGCATATTAGCAACACCGAAAATACAGTTATAATCCTCCTGCAAATTCTTCCAATTCTTCAACGCACCTAAGTAATTGCCTAAAGATGGCACACCTGACGGTTGCATTGCACTATATAAAATCTTCTTATCTTTTTCCATTTTGTCCTCTTATCCTATAAAGCTGGCTACCATAACAGCCTTAATAGTGTGCATTCTATTTTCTGCTTCATCAAATACAACAGACTTAGCACTTTCGAAAACTTCTTCTGTAACTTCCTTACCCTTAATAGCTGGTAAACAGTGCATAAATAAAGTGTTGTCCTTGCCAGTCATAGCCATAACATCGCTATTAATCTGGTATGGAGAAAGGAGAGCAATTCTTTCCTTCGCCTTATCTTCTTCACCCATTGAGCACCATACATCAGTATAGAGTACGTCAGCATTTTTAACAGCTTCGGCAACATCAGCAGTAATAGTAATTGATGCACCTGACTGTTCAGCATTCTTTTTACATTCTTCTACAAGGCTTTCTTCTGGGAAAAGTTCCTTTGGAGAACAAATAACAAAATCAAGACCCATTTTAGAAGAACCAATCATAAGGGCGTTTGCCATATTGTTTCTGCCGTCGCCCATATATACAAGTTTAACACCTTTTAACTTACCTAAATGTTCCTGAATTGTAAGGAAATCAGCTAAAATCTGAGTTGGGTGGTCCTCATCAGTAAGACCATTCCATACAGGAACACCACTATATTTAGCCAAATCTTCAACAACTTTCTGTGAAAATCCTCTAAATTCGATACCGTCGAACATTCTACCAAGAACTCTGGCAGTATCTTCAACAGATTCCTTACCAAGCTGTATATCGCCTTTGCCAAGGTATTCAGGAAAAGCACCCATATCGTTACAAGCAACTACAAAAGAACATCTAGTTCTAGTTGAAGGCTTTTCAAAAATCAAAGCAATATTTTTGCCTTCCATATATTTTTTCATTGTACCATTTTTCTTGTCAGCCTTTAACTGAGCTGCAAGTTCAAGGTAATGGCTAATTTCCTCAGCTGTAAAATCTCTTAATGTTAAGAAGTTTCTACCCTTTAAATCTACTGCCATAACTAATCCTCCTAAATACCGTAAAATACAGCATATGTATATATTATTCAATAAAAATTCAATCGTTGTGATACATTATACACCTTTTTTTTAAAAATGTATATAGTTTTTTAAAAATTTACAAAAAACTTACCAAATGTTAATTCTTTCTTCAGGCTTTACATACATACCATTGTACTCATTTATGCCATAGGTATCGTAAAACTTCTGGAAATTAGATAAAGTGCGTTTCACTCTTACAGAGCCATAGGAATGTTGGTCCATAACGGATAATAGTGATAAATACTGCCTTGTAGAGGTGTTAAAAAACAATTTTCCATAGGCTGTAAAGAACTTGTCATAGTCCACATTGCCCAATTTTGCAACAGTATCTAAGGCACAAGCCATAGCACCAATGTCAGCAATATTTTCATTTAATGTAAGCTGACCGGAGGTTTCTATTCCTGTAGCTGACTCATAGCCGTCATAAAATTTCTCTACTTTTTTGCATTGTTCCTTAAAGTTGGAATAATCTACAGCACTCCACCAGTCTGTCAGATTGCCGTCTTTGTCGTACATCGCCCCCTGTGTATCAAAGGCGTGTACCATTTCGTGGGCAATAACTGTACCTATTGTGGCATAGTTGCTTTCAGGACTGTCTGAACTAAGGGCATAGCAAATACCAGCGGGAATAATCATTCTATTTTTCTCAGCAACATAGTAGGCATTTACATCGTAAGGCTGAACTTCCCACATATCTTTCACATCATAGTTTTTGCTGAAATCAATAGCACCTTTTACAATAGCCCTGTTTATTTCAAGCATATTGCTATAGTATGTTCCCCCCTCCTCAGGAGATTTTATGTCTGCATAATCCAAATAGCATCTCCAATTATCGGGATAGCCCACCTGTAAATCCATATTGTCTAGCTTTTCAATAGCCTTAATCTTTGTTGTGCCAGAAAGCCAACGGTTGTTTTTAAGCCTTTCTCTGAAAGTATCTCTCAAATTTTCTGCTATTTTAATAACCTGTTCTTTCTTTGACTTGTCAAAATATTTCTGACAGAAAATCTGACTAATGTATATACTCATTTGGTTAGATATAAATGTTCTAGGAGCCATATTTTGGTCTAAAACACTTTGGTCTGTGCCGTAAATATCCATAAGGAAATTGTCGTACAAGTTATAGAAATCCTGTGATAAATACATACCACCAATGCTAATCATATAGGCTTTTTGAAGGCTTGCAAGCTCCTGTGAATGTTCTCCATTGAAAAGCTCAGACAGCTTGTTTACCCTGTTCATATCCCATATAATAAGAGGTAAATTCTCGTCATAGCCAAAGGCTTTTACTATTGCTTTTAAGTCCAAAGTTTTGAATTTTCTGTCAATAGTGTCAATATCATAGGACTTGTACAACTTTTCCATTATGTTGGAACTGTCATCAAAGCCGTCAGCCTCAACAGTTTCCATAAATTCGGAATCCCCATTTGCAATAATATCAGAAGAAAGAAGTTTTTCAACATTCAAAACATTTTCAGCATCTTCCAAAGCCTGTTTGTTGCTTTCTCCTGCCAGTTCAAACATATCAGTAATGTATTTTTTGTATCTTTCCAGCTCATCAGGATTTTGGCTAACACTAATGTACATAAGTGGCACATAGCAATCAAAATACAAACCGTACTTGCCCTCGTCATTGGGCTGTGGGGCAAGGGAGAAATTCACAAAAGCCGGCATACTTGTCTTTTTAGTATAATCCTCAACAAAGGCATTTAGCTGACTATCGTCTTTTACCTGTGATAATTGGTCTAAAAACGGTTTAATAGGCTCAACACCCTGTTCATTTCTAGTTTTAAAATCCTGTATAGTAAGGTAAAGATTCTGTATTGCTGATTCCTTAGAGCCTTTTTCCCAACTTCCGTCAATACATTCATTTACAATGTCGTTGAACATTTCTACATTGTGTTTTTGAGCCTCATCAATGGTATTTACATTTCCTGTGTCCTCAAGTTGGGCAGTATTGTCCTCCAACAACTCCTTATGGTTTACATAAGAATAAAAATCGTCTTTGTTGTTAGTACCATAAAGCCTGTAAACTCTCTGTAAAATGGTGTCAAATTCCTTTTCGGTAACATTTTGTAAAGGATAAAAAGCACCACTACCGTCATTGTCTACAAGTCCACAAGAAATCATTTTGCCAATTTCATTTCCTGCCCACATAGGCATATCGTAGTAAGTGACCTTGCTAGGAGCATTTGCAAGACAATCCCCTTGAAGTTGAGGAAAATTGTCAAAAGCCCTACTTATTAAATAGTAGCATTGAGCCTTTGTAACATCTTCGTCAAGTACAAAAGACGAACTGCTAAGTAGCTTTTCCTTTGTATACTGTGGGTTGTAACTCCCTGCCACTTTGTCAAGCCTGTTCACTACATCTCTAACAGTTATGTAATTGTCGCCACCATATACAATGGTGACGCTTGTGCATATAAGCACTAAAATCAAAATAATTGAAAAAAGTTTTTTCACATCTACCCTCATACTAGAACCTGTACTGGCTTTCTAATAACCATACTGTTTGGCTCTATTTCACAATCATAGGCAAGTATGTTTACACCACTTGCTTTCGCCTGTTTTAATTCCTCTGCAAAAGCCTTATGATTTTCAGCATTTGGCTCAAAATATTTCACATCACTCATTTGTACAACAAATAGTACATATGTTTCATACCCCATACTGTGTGCAATTTGCAATTCCTTTAAATGCTTTACAGCCCTTTCACTAGGTGCATCAGGGAAACTGACAATGTTGTCATTCTCCAATGTAACCCCTTTCACTTCCATAAAGCATTTTTTACCCCCACGCTCAAAATACATATCAAAGCGTGAGTTTTGGAATGTCTTTTCTCTCTTTAAATTTACAATATCCGAAAACAAGCCACCACTTTTCAGCCACTCCTCAACAGCCTTGTTAGGTGCTTGAGAGTCCATATTAATGAGCCTGCCACCTTTGTTGACGGCAATAAGGGAAAACTTTGTCTTTCTCTTTGGGTCATTGTTGGTCTGAACATAAATTTCAGCATTGGGAATAAGAAGCTCCCTGCCCCTGCCAGTGTTCTTGACGTGGCATATCTCCTCTTTGCCGTTTACTGAAATGTGGGCAATAAACCTGTTCTCTCGTGTTAAAAATTTGGCTTTTATTATGTTGTCATATCTCATTTTACTACCTTATATTAATGGAAAATAATTGTAATTTTTTAGTCCTCTTTTACTAGTCAAAAATATAATAGTAAAGTTTTACTCCATTTTTTTCTGGTCAGAACATTTTGCTTTGCAAAATATGGCTTATACAAGCCACCGGACTTCTTTCCGGTTTGCTAAAAATCGTGATTTTTAAGGCAAAGCCTTAAATCGCTTACTTGTAAGCGAAACAAATGCTTGCAAGAGCATTTTTCTTTGTTCCTTTCTTTTTGCGACAGAAAAAGAAAGAATAGCATTTTAATTATTGTCTTATTTGTCCATTTCCGTATATTATATATTTAGTAGTAGTAATAGCTTTAAGACCCATAGGACCTCTTGCGTGCAATTTCTGTGTACTAATACCGATTTCAGCACCAAAACCGAACTCATTGCCATCAGTAAATCTAGTAGAAGCGTTTACATACACTGCTGCTGAGTCTACTTCGTTTAAAAATCTCTGGGCATTAGTATAGTTTTCTGTAACAATAGATTCTGAATGACCTGTTGAGTATTTTGCAATATGGTCAATAGCATCATCAAGGTTATCTACCACCTTAACAGCAAGGATATAATCCAAATATTCAGTTGCCCAATCTTCCTCTGTAGACGGTACAACATCAGGCACAATCTCTGCCACTCTTTGGTCACCTCTGATTTCAACACCCTTTTCTCTTAATGCTGAAATAGCCTTTGGTAAATACTCTTTTGCTATATTTTTATGTACTAAAAGAGTTTCGGCTGCGTTACACACACCAACTCTCTGTGCCTTAGCATTTACAATAATGTTCACGCCGTCATCAATCTTGCCACTTTCGTCCATATAGATATGGCAGTTGCCTACACCAGTTTCAATTACCGGAACAGTAGCATTTTTAACAACAGACTGTATAAGACCCTTGCCACCTCTAGGAATAAGCAAATCAATATAATCGTTTAATGTCATCATTTCAGTAGAAGATGCTCTGGTAGTGTCCTCTACAAGCTGAACAAAATCAGGGTTATAGCCTAAGCCCTCAATAGCCTTTCTGAAAACAGAAACAGTGGCAATATTGGAGTGGATAGCATCACTACCACCTCTAAGAATAACAGCACTACCAGCCTTTAAGCAAAGACCAAAGGCGTCACTTGTAACATTAGGTCTAGCCTCATAGATAATGCCAATAACGCCCATAGGCACACGTTTTTGACCAACTGTAAGACCATTTGGCAAAATTCTCATATCGAGGACTTCCCCAATAGGGTCAGGAAGTTTTTCAATAAGCTCCAAGCCCTCAGCCATAGCATTCACTCTGTCTACATTGAGCATTAATCTATCCTGCAAACCCTGTGGCATATTGTTGTTTTTGGCATTTTCCATATCTTTGGCATTTTCGCCAACAATAAATTCTGCATTATCTCTTAAAGCCTTAGCACAAACAGCTAAAATATTGTTCTTCTGGTCTGTACCAAGTTTTGCAAGCTGTCTTTTTGCAACTACTGCAAGCTGACCATTTTCCTTAACAGTTTTCATTTCACTATCCCCCTATTTGTCACAATTATATCTAAAGGCACATCGTTTTCCTCTGTAGGCACATTTTCTACTATTTGAAAATCGTAGGCGACGCCAACAGAGCATAAATATTTATTTTCGCTCAGATATTTGTCATAAAAACCACCGCCGTAGCCCATTCTGTTTTTGTTGTTATCTAAAACCAAGGCAGGCACGATTATAAATGTACTTTCATCTGAGTTCAGAATATCTTCTTCATTAAATACAGGCTCAAGTATGCCGTACTTGTTCTCCACAAGATTGTCTAAGCCCTCTATTTTGAGAAAAACCATTTCGTGGGGCTTTCCCGTCATATAGGGTACGGCAACCTCTTTGCCTTTTTTTAACGCATCTTTTATTATGTTTTTAGTCACTACTTCCTTGCCATAGTTTATGAAAGTAAACAAGGTCTTACAATCATTGTATTGTGGCAAAGAAAAAATATTATACTGTATTTCAGCCGACATTTCCTCAACCTGAGAAAGTGTCAAAGCACTTCTTTTTTCCTTATATAACTTCCTTATTTCAGACTTTGTCAAAGAAAGCACCTCCAAAATACATATTTTCATTTAATTTTATCACAACCGACAAATAAATACAACAACCTCTTGACTAAAGGTGAAAAAAACCTTACAATAAATTATGAAGATATTATTAAAATTTTATGGAGGAAGATTTAAGAAAATGAAACCAAAACTATTTTCAATTATGAAAAACTCGCCAGAGGAGTTGAAAGGAAAAAACCTTGTTAAGGACATAGTTGCCGGACTTATTGTCGCAGTTGTTGCCCTTCCTCTTTCTATTGCTCTTGCCATTTCATCTGGAGTATCTCCGGAAGTCGGCTTGATTACTGCTATTATTGCAGGTTTTATTATCTCTTTTTGGGGTGGTAGCCGAGTTCAGATTGGTGGCCCAACAGCAGCCTTTGTTGTTATCATCTGTGGTATCATAGACCAGTACGGTATTGAGGGTCTTATTGTTGCCACAATTTTGGCAGGGATATTCCTTGTTATAATGGGTGTGTTAAAGCTGGGGGATATTATCAAGTTCATACCTTTCCCTATTACAGTAGGTTTTACAACAGGTATTGCCGTAACACTTTTTACAACACAGTTAAATGACTTTTTCGGTCTTAATATTCAGGGACTTAGTTCAGAATGTTTGCCAAAATGGTGGGCATATATTACAAATATCTCTAAAATCAATTGGACAGCTACAGCTATTGGCGTAGGTTCAATTATTGTTATTGTTCTTTGGGGCAAAGTAAGCAAGAGAATACCCGGTTCCCTTGTTGCCTTAATACTTTCTACAGTTGTACTCTATTTACTTCAGAAAAACGGTATGGCAACAGAAGTACAGACTATCGGTTCAAAATTTAGCGACCTTAAGGGTGCTATTCCAATGCCTCATATTCCAAACTTTACAAAGGTAAATATCGGTGCTTTAGTTCAGCCTGCAATTACTATTGCTATTTTAGCCGGTATTGAGTCACTTCTTTCTGCCGTAGTTGCTGACGGTATGACAGGTGATAAGCACGATTCTAATCAGGAACTTATTGCACAGGGTATTGCAAATATTGCATCAGCACTTTTCGGTGGTCTTCCTGCTACAGGTGCTATTGCAAGAACAGCTACTAATATTAAAAACGGTGGTAGAACACCGGTTGCCGGTATGGTTCACGCAATCGTTCTTTTCGTAATTATGATTGTGGCTATGCCTCTTGCTAAACTTATTCCTATGGCTACACTTTCAGCAATTCTTATTGTAGTAAGTTTCAATATGTGCCAGTTTAAGGAATTTGTGGAAATCGGTCATACTACAAAAACTGACCTTTCTGTTTTAGCTCTTACTTTCCTTTTGACAGTTGTATTTGACCTTGTTGTTGCCATTGAAGTAGGTATGGTACTTGCTATGTTTATGTTTATGAAGAAAATGGCAGAAACATTTGACATCAACACTCTTTCAAAGGAAACAGAAAACGATACATATAAATATCTCAATGACGATATTATGGTATATGAATTAGCAGGTCCTATGTTCTTTGGTGCATCTACTACATTTATGGACACAATGAAATCTATGAATGTTAAGAGCGATATTCTTATTCTTAGAATGAGAAATGTACCAATGATTGACGCAACTTCCCTTGATAGCCTTCACCACGTTATTGACTACGCACAGCGAAACCATATTGTTGTATTATATTGTGAACTCAATGAAAATACATATAATACATTAAAGCACTTTGGTTGCGAAGAAAGAATGGGTAAGCATAAGTTCTTTAAGACTATGGACGAAGCCTATGCTTATGCAGAAAAAATGGTTGAAACTAAGAAAGAAGTTCGCAAGAAGTTAAAAGAGAAATAAAGAAAAAAATAAATAAAAAAGAAAAAGAGAAGTAAATATAAATAAAGAGGTGTAAATGTACACCTCTTTTTTGTTTGGAAAATACGAAATTTACAAAGCCCTTTGTAGTATTTTTCTTTCTATAATTTCATTAAATTGAGTTTCATAGGTGCTTAAAACTATAACATTCATCGGAATATTATAGTCCTTATTCTGCCAATCACTTTCTTTTGTAATCAATATCATAAAGCTACAATTCTTTTTCATACCAGCCCTATACAAAGCTTTTACTGTATCAGAAAAAGTTTCATCATCTTTTTGAATTTTAATAGCTACATAATATTTTTTGAGAAAAGCATCAATACCCTTATTTCTCTGCACAACAACACAGTCAAACTGTTTTAGTATTGACATTTCTTCTTCTGTTTTAGTTTTATATGCACCTATTCCGGAATTTAAAAGATTAGAATTAGTTTTAAAAGGAGTTTCTAATCTCTTTTTACATAAGTCAATGGCATCAGGGTTTATATCAATGCCAATAAACTTTCTGCTAAGTAATTTTGAACCTACTAATGTTGTTCCACTTCCACAAAATGGGTCTAAAACAACATCATTTTCTTTTGTACTAATTTTTATAATTCGCTCTAACAATTCTACAGGCTTTTGAGTTGGATAACCTACCCTTTCTTTTGCCTTTGGATTTAAGAAAGGTATTTCCCACACATCTGTAATAGGAACTCCTTTCTTTTCCTTTCCAAGCACAGTATTGCCATTTTCATCATACTTGTAGCTTACTTTTCCAATCTCATTTCTTTCTCTTTCCTGAAGAATTTGGTCAATATTTGTTGTAGGAGAATAATCACCGTACAGAGTATTAAAGCAAAAACTATTAGTTTTTGAATAGAAGAATATGGTCTGATGAGCTGGCAAAAGTCCTTTTTTTGAATTTGACCATCTTTTATAAGTCCAAATTATCTCACTTCTAAAGTTATTTTCTCCAAAAATTTCGTCTAATAAAATACGCAAATAATGAGAAGCTGAAGTATCGCAGTGGAGAAAAATCGTTCCGGAAGATTTTAAAACCCTTTTTATTTCTGATAACCTAAGCCTGATGTATTCAAGATATTCTGTACGTGAGTTCCAAAGGTCTTTAAATTCATATTTATTGCC
>ERZ780157.1025-NODE-1025-length-31839-cov-7.326674_pt1 | contig 31839 bp, 25 predicted proteins | sample MGYA00511169_ERZ780157 | MGnify/ENA primary metagenome ERZ780157 (study PRJEB29588, sample SAMEA1965149) | human gut metagenome | biome: human gut; feature: human-associated habitat; material: faeces | place: Denmark | collected 2008/2010 ...
TTACGCTGACCGTACCGACCCTGCTTTCCGCCGAAAGGCTGTTCTGCATGGTGCCCGCCGCAACGAAGGCAATGTTGGTGTTTTCACGCTCCAGACCGCTCAAGCCTCTGTGCGCGATCATTTTCGTTGATCCGCTATTGATCCGCGTAGTATTCATGCGCGTTCTTTCTCCTTTCGTTTTTCAAAAAAGCGATCGGCATCGACGGTTGTTGTGCGCGAGAGCATCCAAAGCATCCACGCCGCAACCAGCACCGATAAAATCACCGTGACCGTCACCGTAACGGCATCCCACTGCTCACCCTTGCCGAGCAGCAGCAGCCTGCCGCCGAAATCGTAGACACCGTGGATCAGCACGCAATAAAACAGATTTCCCGTGCGAAGCAGCACGATTGAGCACATGCCGCCGATCAGAAAGGAATATCCCACCTGAAGCAGGGTCGGCACAATTCCCGCGCCCTCCAAAAGATTTGCAAAATGCACAAGTCCGAACACAGCCGAGGAAATGACGGTGACACGAATGACCTGCGCGCGTGATTTACGGTGCTTTTGCAGCATGCCGAGAAAGAGCGTGCCGCGGAAGGCAAACTCCTCAAAAACACCGATCAGCAAGCAGTCGAGCAGAAGCATGGGGAAAAGCTCCCAACGCTCCAGCGTAGCCGATCCGCTTGCAAGCCCGATGATCGGAAAATTGTTGACCGCGATCAAAAGCGCGGGCAACACGATCGCCAGATGCCACAGGCGCGGCATCGTCCATAGGCGGTTGCCGATAAAGAGAAGCAGAGCGGCAAACACAACGCTGCCAAGCACGTGCGAGAGCAGCGAGCGAATCAGATTCTGTTTCGTAGCGTCCTGCGAGAAGGTTGGATTCCAGATCCAGAGCACCACGAATGCCAGACCGCCGATCGCAACAACCGTTCTGCAAACGCGCTCACGAAGCATCGCCTGCCTCCTTCTTTTTCCGCCGCTCCGTCAAAACGAAATCAAGCACCAGCAGCGCAATTCCGAGAACTGCGAGAATGATCGCTGTCAGCTGCGACGGGGACATATTGTTCACGATGGTCTGACCGCGATAGTCGGCGCGGAAGAATTCGGCATAGAAACGCCAAACGGCATAAACGATGAGATAATACGCGAGATTTCCGGTCTTGCGGCGTGCGAGTCTCCAGGTCAGGAAGGCGGCAAGCGCGAGCAGAAAGATTGCCTCAAAGAGCTGGATCGGAACGGTTTTTGCATGGAGATGTACGTTTTGAATTCCAAACCACGCCGTTGTTACCTTGCCGTAGCAGCAGCCTGCAAAGAGACAGCCAACCCGTCCAAATGCATGTGCCAGCGCGACGGCGGGTGCCGCAATTTCCGCCAGGTCAAAAAAGTGTTTTTTCGCCTCTCCCTTGCCAAGCACGAAATGCCCTCCCTCGAAATAGACGATGAGGAACACGATCGTGCCGCCGATCAGACCACCGTAAAAGGTTGCACCCGTGGATGCGGTAATAGCAAACGGCTTTCCGTCGAGGTAATTATAGAGCGACTGGAAAAAGACCGCAGAAAGATAGCCTCCAACGAGCGCGGCAAGCGCGCATCCGATGCAAAGATTTTGCAGCTTGGCTGAAAAATTGCGTCGGTCTGCCCAGAAGCGAAGAAACATCAACGCCGCAAAAAAGCCGACGGCAAGCATAATGTCATACAGACTCAATCCCAAAAACAGTTTATACGGATACATTCGGGTTCCTCCTTATGAAAAGCAATCGCGGATCGCAACAAAGGTGCTCTGCGCGTAGGGGTCGGGAAGCGCTACCTCATCCAGCGTTTCGCGGAACGAAAGCGTGACGTCCAAATCCTCGCAAAGTGCGCGGTAGACTGTTCTTGCAGCCCCTTGATCCTCAACGGCGATCTCGTAAATCGAAAGTGCCGTAGTGGCGGAGAGCGCATAGCTAATATAATAAACGGGAGAATCGAGCACCACGTAGCGCCAATACAAATTCATATCGGCAACCTGCTCGGAGATCATATCGAATCCACCGTAGTCGCGGCAAACAAGCTCCATCACGTCGTCAAGCGGCGTGTTATTTTCCAAAATCTCAACGTAATGCGTGTAAACGTACTCCTCAAAATCGTCGATCAACGTGGCAAGAATGATCGTGGCACACGTGTCGATCACCTGGTAGAGCTCAATTGCACGGAAAATGTCCTGTGCAAGAGAATCCTTCAGATAACGCAGAAACAGATATTCGTTTGCTTGAGAATGCACCTCCGCCAGATCGAGAGGCACGTCTGAAACGGGATTGTAGCAGCCTGCGTAGTAGTGTCCCATTTCGTGCGCCACCGTCATAGAATCCTGATAACCGGGGCCAAAATAGCAGAAGGGGCGCTCATCATCATATAAATAGGTGGTGTAGGCACCGTCGTATGCATTCTCACCGTCAACAAAGAGCGAACAGGAGGGATCAAACAGACTTTCCATGTTCACACGTACAGAAGCCGGATAGGATGCAACGTAATCGAAAACGTAGTCCGTCGACTGATCGTTGTAGGGCTCAAACAGAAAATTGTAAACGCGAACCTGCTCGAAATACGAAAGCGACTCGTAAAGGGCATCAAACTCCGCAGCCAGCTTGTTGTAGAGCGGAATAATATAGCTTGCAACGTAGGTGCGGAACGCCGCACGCTCGGCAGCACTTGCATCACGCAGATAGAGCGATTTCGAGGCATACTCATAGTAGTTGGCATATCCCATGATGTCCGCCTGCGCCTGATTGTTTGCAATGAAATCGAGATAAAGCGTCTCCACTTCCGCAAGATCCTCATCATCGGAAAGGTCGAGCTCGTGATAGAGAACCAGCAGGGCATCGTTTTCCTGGGAAAGCTCGGTCATTTCGTCGGTATAGGTGCGCATGCTCTCAATGTCTGCCTCACTCCAATCGGAGAAAAAAGCCTCGCGGTAGGGCGACTCGGACTCATCCACCTTTTGCGCGAAGGTGATGTATTCGCCGTAGGCGTCACTCTGCATCTCGGACGCATAAAGCTGAGCCTCACTCAACTCCTCGTCGAGCATGTCGCAAGAATAGAGCAAATAGGCAATCTGCGCCTGCGTAACGATATGATAATACTGCGCCTCCATTGCATCGAGCGCCGCCTCGATCGCATCCACGTCGGTGCCCTGCAGAACAAGCTCCTCGCATTCGGCGAGCAAACGTGAAAACTCGGTATGGTCGGCGTCGGTGAGCGTATAGGCAAGCGGCTCGTTCAATTCGTCGGGTCCCTTTGTCTGCTCGTTCGAGCCGTCTCCCGTTGTAAAGTCCTCTGCCATCTCGAGCATCGTGTTGGTAACGTGTCCAACCAGAATACAGGATGAGGTGGAAAAAGTCAGACAGAAGCAGAGCAAAAGAGCAAGAAATCTCATTCTCATTCTCATATTTGGTACCTCCTCAGATAGGGTGCATAGAATACACCCCCGCATTCTATATTGTATCACAATTCCGCACGAAAATCAACCCGATTTACGCAAAATCAGTAATGAAATGTCGAATTCCGATCAAAAGAAGTGCAGATGCCGCGCATGCAAGGCTCGCAAACGGAAGAAAACGGGGAAGAATCAGCAAAACACCGATCAATCCGAGTGCAGCACTGATCAGATGAAGAATCGCAACGCAGCGAGGTTGGGACAGTCCCGCATCGGTCAGGCGGTGATGCAGGTGCGCTCGGTCTGCGGAAAACGGCGAACGTCCGCGCAAAAAGCGGCGCAAAACGGCAGTACCGAGGTCGGTGAGCGGATAGGCAAACAGAAAAAGAGGAGAAAGGACGGAGGCGTTGCGCGTAGGCAGGTGCAAGAGCGGCAGGGTGAGCATACCAAGCAGAAATCCGACCGTTACCGATCCGCAATCCCCTGCAAAAACCGAGGCAGGGTGTCGGTTATAGAGCAAAAAGCCCACACATGCAGCCCCAAGCAGCAGCGACGGTGCAATCCCCTCCCCTGCCCCCGAAAGTTGGAGCGAGAGGGCAAGCAGAACACATTCCACTGCGGCAGTCCCTGCAAAAAGTCCGTCGAGTCCGTCGATAAAATTGTGCGCATTCGCAAGAGCGAGCACCCATAAAACACCGAACGCCAAGCGCCCCCCCGACAAACTCCCCTCCCCCATCACGCAGGCAAGCACCACGGCAAATTGAAAAAAGAGCTTGCTCGCGGCACCGAGGCTGAAAATGTCATCGGCAAGCCCAACGAGGAGGAGTAAAAAGCCGCCCCCAAGCATGCAGGAGAGAGGGCGAGAGAACGCCCCCATTGCAAGGCAGGCAAGCGCAAACGCCGAAAAGATCGCAAGTCCACCTGCGCGCGGAATGCTCCGTGCATGCATGCGACGCCATTCCCCGGGATCGTCAACCGCACCGATCCTCCATGCGAGGGCGATCACGGTGGGCAGGATTGCGAGTGTGAAGAAAAAAGAAAATGCGATGAAAAAAAGCAACATCTCGGCTTAAAACCGTCCCTTCTGATCAAATAAAAACGGAAAGCCCGTCGGATGCAGGCCTTCCGTTTGTTTGATCTTGCTTTACCATCCGATTGGCAGATATGTAAAGCGTTATTTGAAGATACGTATGCAGTCATTCACCGCACGAAGCAGTCCTCGTCCAACGTTGGGATCAGCGGATCTGAACGAAGCCGAGCTTCTTTTGCACCTTGGCAAGCGTTCTCCGTGCATACCACGATGCCTCCTCCGCGCCCTTTTTCATCTGCGCCTCAAGCGCTGCCTTGTCGGCAAGAAGTGCGTGGAATTTTTCCTGAACGGGAGCCAATGCGTCGGCAGTCACCTCACCGACCGCCAGCTTGAAGTCTCCGTAGCCACAGCCCGCAAACTCGCGCTCAATTTCCTCCATCGTTTTTCCCGTGAAGCAGGAATAGATGGTCATGAGATTGCTCACGCCGGGCTTCTCGGGAGCAAATCGAATTTCTGCCTCCGAATCGGTAACGGCACGCTTGAACTTTCTGATAATTGTATCCCGATCGTCCAGGATATATACCACCGCATTGGGATTTTCGTCGGATTTGCTCATTTTTTTCGTCGGCTCGGCAAGCGACATGATACGCATACCGTGCTTGGAAATGATCGGCTCGGGCACGGTGAAGGTGCCGGGATGAATTTGATTGAAGCGCTCGGCAATATCGCGGCAAAGCTCCACGTGCTGCTTCTGATCGCTTCCCACGGGCACGACGTCGGTCTGATAGAGCAGGATATCCGCCGCCATCAGCGCAGGATAGGTAAACAGACCTGCGTTGATGTTATCGGAATGACGCGCGCTCTTATCCTTGAACTGCGTCATGCGCGAGAGCTCACCAAACATGGTGAAGCAATTGAGAATCCACGCAAGCTCGGCGTGCTCGTGCACCATCGACTGCACGTAAAGCGTATTTTTTTCAGGATCAAGACCGCACGCCATATAAAGAGCGAGCGTCTCGTAGGTGCGACGGCGCAGATCGGCAGGAACCTGGCGCACCGTGATTGCGTGCTCGTCGACCACGCAGTAAAAGGTTTTATATTGCTCGGAGTATTCGGAAAAATTGCGAATGGCGCCCAGATAGTTGCCAATCGTCAGATTTCCGCTGGGCTGCACGCCCGAATACGATACTTTTTGTTCACCAAACATTGAACTTTCGATCCTTTCTGTTGGGTTCTTGCTATATATTGTACCACATGCGCCCCTTCTTTGCAAGAGCATTTTACAAAAAAAGCGCCGTTGGCATGTTTTTTTCAAAAAAAGCGGGGGTTGTCGCGGCATTTGCCGCGACAACCCTGAATGTGCTTTATCTTGACTTATTTCTTGGGCAGGAAGCCATACGCCTGCATCCATCCACGATAGATTGCGAAGGGCGATGCATAGTAGATATACTCCTCGGTGTTTCCTGCGTTGTCCTGATATTTTGCTTCAACCTCCTTGCGGGGATCCTCAGGATCGGGCTCCATGAAGACCACAGGCTCATAGGTGGTGATGCAAAGCGTGTTGCGATGGAAATCTTCAAGGCTGTTATCCTGAATGTAATCTGCAATCACGTCTGCCAGCACCGTGAAGCTCGAAACCAGAGGTTCGTTTTCCGGATCATCGGAGAGCAGCACCTTCAGTTCGCTGACAACCGCCTCAAGCTCTGCCATGTTCTGGCAAGCATTCAGCTTTGCAACGAGCTTGTTGTTCAGCTCATACATATACTTCACAAGCTCGGTGTCGAGCGTGCCGATCAGATCGAAATCGGGATCGACACCACCTGCCGCCTCGGTGCGAGCATCAATGTGCTTGCTCGGGTCAAGCTCCACAACCTCTCCGTTGCTGAGAACGGTGTAGGTGAAGTTCACGTCTGCATCGGTGGTAATGCGGAAGTAATAGATGCTGTAGTTAATGTCGCCTTCCTTCTGGTCAAGCTTCTTATCCTCATCGTGCGTGTACTGCAGCTGAAGCTCCAGATTGCCTGTGGTTCCCGTGGGAACGATGGTCAGATCGGTGATGCAGCTCAAGCCCGTGCGATAAGCAATCAAAGTTCTCTCCACCTTACCGTCCTTAGGCTCGGAGGTGTAGGTGAGGATATAGGAGGTGGGCTGTCTGTTCTTGGTGGAATCGCAGCTGTTGATCCAATTCATCAGATCCTCATTGCGAATAAAGGAGGGCTTGTGAACGTTCTTATAAACCTCGATGTTAAACTCCTCGGTGTTCATGAAATCAAACACAATGATCTTGTTCAACTCGGTGGTTACAATGTTGTTCGGATCAACCGCAGTTCCGTTGACCTTTGCAAGAATTTCAAACTCGTTGGTCTTTCTGGTGTAGAGCGAAACAAGGGAGAGCTCGTATCCGGTTTCGGAATCCTCTTCGGTGTCCTCATAGGTCAGGAAGAAGTCGAGGTTGGTCTGGGTTACAACCTCTTTACCCTTATCGTTGACCGTGGTCTCGGTCTCACGCAGATCCACAACAGAGAACTTGGTTTTCTTGGTTACGTTGTTGTTATAAACGTAATAGTTGATGGTGAGGTTCGAGCCGTCGATCTGTGCGGTCTTGAGCACGAAGATACCCTTCTTTGCAGCCTGATCGGCAGCAGCGATAAACTTTGCGATCTCGGCGTTCTGCGAAAGAACGTCCTTGGAATAGCCGGAGGAATAAAGAACGGTGTAACCAACCTTGCTGTTGATTGAAACGCCCGCCTCCTCCTCAACGGTGGATTCAGCATACGACTTGAAATCGAAGCCCAAGAGCGGGTCTACCATCGAATAGCGGTTCTGAACCTTTCCGTTCTCCCAGATGTCGGGGGACATCTGAGGCTCGGGATGTGCGATGAACACGTTACCCGTTGCGTAAAGATCCATCTTATAATCATCTACGAGAGGCTTTACGGTAGTGGTGCCGTTGCCGTTGTCGATCAGCTCGTAGTGCGTGCCCTCAACGCCGTACTGAAGGATGTTGCGGAACTCCGCATTGGTGTTCATATAGGTTACGATCTCCATGCTGCGGCTCACGCTTCTGGTATAAGCGCAAACGCCGAACATGTTGCCGTAGATATCGTTGGTGGATGCCGTGGGATATGCAACGGGAATGGGATAGTATTTCTCACCCTCGTATTCGCAGTAGCCAAAGGTATTGAAGGAATCGAGGAAGGTGTAGTCGCCGTCAACAAACTTCAGAGCAGCGGTCTTGCCGGTTGCATCGCCGAAATAGCCGTCGAAGCGGAACTTGTTGAGTTGGAGATATTCCTCGGTGAACTCCTCGTTTCTGAACAGGCTGTCAAAGCCGAGCGAAACGCTTCCGCGCGTCAGCTCCTCGAGCGACTGATAGTGGTATCCGAATACCGAGAACTGATCGAGCATGGAATAATCGTCGGGATTGATTGCCCAATAGTGAGCAAGGAGATCCAGGCAGTATTCAAAGCTGTCAACCTCCTGATTTGCATCAGGCATGTAGGTGTCGTCGATCGCAACCACCGAGTCACCCTCAAACTTGTTGATCAGATTGAGGAAGGTGTAGAGATATTCGTTATAGAAGCCGTCGATCTTACCCGTGGTAACGTAGCCCTGTTGAGCGTACTTATCCATCAGGCTCTTGTTGAGCAGCATGTAGGTGTACTCACCGATCACGCGGTTGTTGGGAACCGCATAGGTGACGCCGTTCTGCTTTGCGGCCGAGAGAAGCGTTGCGGAAACGTATTCCTTGATCTTCTTCGACGCACTGGTGAGCTCGGTGTCAAGCTCTGCGAGCCACTCGTTCTCGATGAAATCGAGGTACATATCCTCACCCGCGATGTAGATGATGTCAACCTGGTTCTTGAGTGCCTCGGGATACTTGATAACCGACATACCCCATTCGTTGGTTTCGGTTTCGTCGGTGACCTCAACCTGTCCCGTGGTCTCATCCTCGGTTTCAGACTCCGTGGTAACCACGCGGTTTGCGAGATCCTCCTCGTATGCACGAATGGTCTCCTCGAGCTTTGCGCGGTATTCATCCTCGGTGTAGTACTGCACCAGAACCTGCGTTTTGAACTTCGCCTTGGTGAGCGTGTTGATCGCAGCGTTGACTGCAGCTGCGGTTTTCGCCGTCACCTCCTCCTCGGACACGACCCAAAGAGTCAGCGTGATCGCCTGCTCGGACGCCTGGTCCTTGATGTCTTCCTCGGCTTCCTCATCGGTTTTCTTCGCGCAGCTCGCGAGAACACCGACGATCATGACCAAGCAAAGAAACAGACACATCAATCTTTTTTTCATGTTGTCTCCTCCAGAAAATCGCGCACATCGCACCGCAGAGCTTTCTCGCGGCACGGGTACGGCTATATTTTTACAGATATATTTTACAACATTTCAAAAAATCTGTCAAGTTAACTTTTTGTGACTAAAATTCGTATAAAATAAGACGTTTTCATTTCCGTCATACCTCGTTCATAAAAAAGCGGCACGATGCACAAAACAACGCGCCGTTTTTTTGTGATTGTGACATGATGTTTGGAAAATACCAACAAAATGCACAATGCTTTTTCATGAAATCAGAACAAAAAGTCAGTTTTCAAGATTTTTACTCCATAAAGCCCTTGAGATGTCTTGCGCGGCTGGGATGACGCAGCTTTCGGAGCGCCTTTGCCTCGATCTGGCGGATACGCTCACGGGTGATCTCAAATTCCTTGCCCACCTCCTCGAGGGTGCGCGATCTTCCGTCATAGAGACCGAAGCGAAGCTTGATCACGTGTGCCTCGCGGGGAGTGAGTGTCTGGAGCTGCTTCTCCAGCTCCTCGCGCAGGATGTTGGTGGAGGTTGCCTCTGCGGGAGAGGGCGTGTCGTCATCGGGAATGAAGTCACCCAGGTGGCTGTCCTCCTCCTCACCGATCGGGGTTTCGAGAGAAACGGGATCCTGCGCGATCTTCATGATCTCGCGCACCTTGTCGGCGCTCATGCCCATCTTCTCACCAATCTCCTCGGCGGTTGCCTCACGTCCGAGCTCCTGGAGCATCTGGCGCGAATAGCGCGAAACCTTGTGGATGGTCTCCACCATATGAACGGGAATACGGATGGTGCGCGCCTGATCCGCAATGGCACGGGTGATCGCCTGACGAATCCACCAGGTTGCATAGGTGGAGAACTTATAGCCCTTGGTGTAGTCGAATTTGTCAACCGCCTTCATCAGTCCGAGGTTACCCTCCTGGATCAGGTCGAGGAAAAACATGCCGCGTCCGACGTAGCGCTTCGCGATGCTGACCACCAGACGCAGGTTTGCCTCAACCAGCTCGGTCTTTGCGGTCTCGTCGCCCGCCATCATGCGCTCTGCGAGCGATTTCTCACGCTCGGAGGTAAGCAGCGGCACCTTTCCGATCTCCTTGAGATAGAGACGAACGGGGTCGTCAATCGCAAGGCCCTCCTGCTCGAGAATACGCTCCATATTCTCACCCGCACCGAATTTTTCAACCTCGCTCTCGATCGCGCTCATTTCCTCGCTGGAGAGCTCGGCATCAAACGCAATGCCATTGTCCTCGAGCGTTTCATAGAGCTTGTCAATGCTCTCGGCGTCAAAATCCATCTCCTCAAGCGCCTCGTCAATATCGTCGGCAGAGAGCTTGCCCTTCTTTCCCTTTTCGATCAGGGAATCCATCGAGCGCTTCTTCTCCTCCTCGGTTTTGGACGTCGATTCGTTTGCCTGATCCAGCTCCTCATCCATTTCGTGCAGTTCGGTCTTTTTCATTTTTTATCAGCCTTTCCTTTATGTAATTTCGATTGTTTATCACGCAAATAGGCAAGTCGGTCACTGATGCCGCCGCTCTGCGCGTCTTCCCTCTTTTTTGCATCCTTGAGAACCTCCACCGCGGAGCGGAAGACCCCAAGCTCGTTGTGCGTGAGCTGACGGCGCAGCTCCTCGGCGCGTTGAATGCGTCCCATCTCGTCCACCGAAAACTCGGCACCGAGCAGCTCGGGGTGCAGCCCGCCCTCCGCAGCATGTCCTCGCATAATTGCTTCAAACACGCGTCGGTTGAAGGCGGTTACAAAATCGCCGACGGCAAGCGCAACGTCACCGCGCTCGACAAGATTGCGGTAGTCCTCGTACATCAAAAGCAGCCCGATCACCGCCTCCTCGGCAGACGCCGCACGGGGGTCCCTTGCCGAATCGGGGTTCACACGGTCACCGAAATTCTTGACCGACGCCACCGCCTCTCGGCTCTCGCGCTCGGAGGTTGCCCGCTTTTGCTTGGCGCGGAATTGCTCCACCGAGTTTTTGAGCACGTCCACCGGCAGCTCGAGCGTTTTGGAAATCTGTGAAATATAAATCTCGCGCTCCACTGCCGACCAATATTCGGCGATCATGGCGCAGAGCTCGTTCGACGCCTTAATCTTCTCTGTTCCCACCGAAAGATCAAAGCGAGAGAGAATGCGCTCCGCCTTATGGTCAAAGCCCGTCCGACTTCGGTCAAGTGCCTGTCGGAAGCGCGTCGACCCGAACTTTTTAATGAATTCGTCGGGGTCCTTTGCGTCGTTGAGCTTGAGCACGCGAACCTCCATTCCCACCTCTCCGAGAATGCGCATTGCCTTGTTTGCGGCGTTTTGTCCCGCTTCGTCGGAATCGTAGGATATAATCACCTGCTTGGTGTATTTGGAAAAAACGCGCGCGTGGTCGGGTGTGATCGCCGTTCCGAGCGTTGCAACCGCATATTCGAAGCCTGCGGCGTGCAGCGCAATGACGTCCATATAGCCCTCGCAGAGGATCATCCGCTCAGCGCAGCAATTCTTGGCAAAATTGAGTGCAAAGAGGTGTCGGCTCTTTTTGAAGGCAGGCGTTTCGGAGGAGTTGAGGTATTTGGGCGTGCTGTCATCCATCACGCGACCGCCGAAGGCAACGATATTGCCCGTGGGATCAATGATCGGAAACATCACGCGATTGCGGAAATAATCGTAGGTGCGCCCCGTTTTCTGGCTCTTACCGCACAGACATGCGGCAATCAGCTCCTCGTCGCGGTAGCCCAGACGGTGCATGTGATCGGTGAGCAGGTTGAAGCTGTTGGGCGCAAAGCCGAGACCGAAATGCTTGACGGTTGCCTCCGAAAGCCGTCGGTTCTCGCGCAGATAGCGCATCCCCTCGCCGCCAATGGCAGGGTCAAAGAGGCAGGCGCGGAAAAATTTTGCCGCCTCGAGGTTCATCTCCGTGATGCGCTTGCGTGAGATACCGTTGCTCTCCGCCGCGTTTCCGCTCTCTTTTGGCAGGGGCAGCCCCGCACGGTTGGCAAGATATTCCACCGCATCGGCAAACTCAAGGTTTTCTGCCTTTTGCACGAAGGTGATTACACTTCCGCCCGCATGACAGCCAAAGCAGAAAAACATCTTCTTGGCAGCGCTCACCGAGAAGGAGCCCGTTCGCTCGCTGTGAAAGGGACAGCGCCCCATCATGTTGGCGCCGCTCCGCTTGAGCTCGGTGTAGCGCCCGATCAGCTCCACGATGTCGGTGCGATCCACAACCTCCTGTATAAAGTTTTCGGGAAATCTCATTCTTTCATAATCCTTTTCGTGCTCCGCAGCGTCAGTTGCTCCAAACGCGCGGAATGAATAGCTCTTTATAGGTTTCGATGGCGTAGCGGTCGGTCATGCCCGAGATAAAATCGCACACGCAACGCTTCACGCCGTCGCGCCCGATGTTATTTCGGTAAAGCTCGGGCATCTCCTCGGGGCGGTTTTCAAAATGCAGAAAGAGCTGCGCGAGCATTTCCTTTGCGCGCCCGTCCTGCGCCTTTGCCACCGAATTGGTGTAAACCGCGTCGAACATGAAATTGCGCAAGCGATCGGTTGCCTCCTGAATTTCGGGGGTCATGGAGATTTCCCCTCGGTCGGTGCTGGCGGCAATCACGCCGCTAACCATCGTATTGATGCGCCGACTGTGCGTCTCTCCCAGAATCTCGCGAAGATCCTTGGGGATATCCTCCTTGGAAAGGATCCCCGCACGGCAGGCGTCGTCGATGTCGTGGTTGATGTAGGCGATGCGGTCGGCAAACTTCACGATCACGCCCTCGAGCGTGGACGCCATGTTTTTACCCGTGTGATTGACGATCCCGTCGCGCACCTCCCAGGTGAGATTGAGTCCTCTGCCGCCGTTCTCAAGCTTCTCCACCACGCGCAGGCTCTGCGCGTAATGTGAGAAATCGGGCGAATAAAGCTCGCGCATCGCATCCTCTCCCGAGTGACCGAAGGGCGTGTGCCCCAGATCGTGTCCGAGCGCCGCCGCCTCGGTGAGGTCCTCGTTGAGGCGCAGGGCACGCGCAATGATGCGTGCGATCTGCGTGACCTCGAGCGTGTGCGTCAGGCGCGTGCGGTAATGGTCACCCGTGGGAGCAAGAAAGACCTGGGTTTTGTTCATCAGGCGTCGGAAGGACTGCGAATGGATGATGCGGTCGCGGTCGCGCTGAAACTCGGTTCGCATGTCACAGGGGGTGTAGGGATAATCTCTGCCGCGCGTATTAGCGGTCAGAAAGGCATAGGGTGAGAGCGTGTTTTTTTCGCGCTCGAGAAAGAGCTCGCAAACGGTTGCCATCAAATTCGCCTCCCTTTTTTCTGAACTACTAATAATATACGCAAATTTGCAAAAAAATACTTTTTTCTGCGCAAGGAAAATTTATTTTCCGAAAAAAAGACCGCAAGAGCGAGTCTCCTGCAGCCTTTTTTGTCATTTTATCGGTAATCAAAGCGTGTGCCGCGCAGTGCGGGCATATCCTTGCCCCCGCTCATCTCGCGCACGCGACGGCAGAGGTCATCCACCACGGTGCTCTTAACGGCAAAAAGCAGGTTGACGCGATCGGAAAACTGCGTGTCGTCGATCACGGCACCGAAGCGCGGAAGCTCCGCCTGATAGCGCTGGTAGTCGGAATAGGAGCAGACCAGCTCGAGCTCGGTATACTGCTCATAGGTAATGATATGCGCCGCCTCGAGTGCGAGCTTGGCGGTGTGCGAATAGGCACGAACCAAGCCCCCCGCTCCGAGCAGAATGCCGCCGAAATAGCGCGTGACCACCACAACCGCATCGGTGACCCCCGACTTGCGGATGGTGTCGAGCACGGGCACGCCTGCAGTTCCCTGCGGCTCGCCGTCATCCGAATAGCGCGCCACAATCTCGCCCTTCATCAGATACGCCCACACGTTGTGCCGTGCGTCCATATACGCGCTCTTTTGCTTTTTGATATAGGCTTGTGCCTCCTCCTCGCTCTGCACGGGGATTGCGTGACCGATAAAAACCGAGCGCTTCTCGGTGAATTCCGCCTCGCCCTCATGCTCGAGCGTCGTATAGAAAACAGCCTCTGCCATCGCAATTGCGCACACCGCAGAATGCGGGTGCTCTCCTTTCCGAAAATCCGAGGCTCGGATCAATCGTCCTCGGGCTCCCTCCAATCGGGATCGTATTTTTTCATCATACCGTGTGCCTTTCGGTCAACCACGGCAGTTGCAAGAATTTCGTCAACGCCGTACTCCACGTCCTCCACCGTTGCGTACTGATAGAGCGTGTTGAGTGCCCCCGCATTGGCATTTGGAATATGGAAGGTAACGCGCCGCTTACCAGCGTGGATGATCTCCTGCAGAATTTGCTCAAGCAGCTCGATCCCCTGCCCCGTGCGTGCAGACACGAATACCGTTCGGTCATGCTCGGCAGGAACACCGACGGCGGGCAACGCCGCCACACCGAGATCGCATTTGTTGAATACGTAGAGTGTCGGCTTTCCTGCTGCCCCCAGCTCCTGGAGCAGTTGCTCGGTGACGTCGAGCTGTGCGCGATACTCGGGGTCCGAAACGTCGATCACGATCATGAGCACGTCGGCGTAAACCGCCTCGTCGAGCGTCGATTTGAACGCCTTGATCAGATGATGCGGCAGCTTGCGGATAAATCCAACCGTGTCGGTGAGCAGCACCTGATCGCCGGACGGCAATGCAAATTTGCGTGTGGTGGGATCGAGCGTTGCAAAAAGCTTGTCCTCGGCAAGAATTCCCGCATCGGTGAGTCGGTTGAGCAGCGTTGATTTGCCCGCGTTCGTGTAGCCCACGATCGCGATCTTGGGAATACCGCTCCGATCGCGCGAGACGCGCATGGTCTGGCGGTTCTTATCCAGCGTGCGCAGCTCCTCCTCGAGTGCCACGATGCGGTGCTTCATGTGTCGGCGGTCGGACTCGAGCTTGCTCTCACCCGGTCCGCGCGTTCCGATTCCGCCGCCCAGACGCGACATTTCCTTGCCGTGTCCCATCAGACGCGGCGCGGTATACTTGAGCTGTGCCAGCTCGACCTGCAGCTTTCCCTCACGGGTGACCGCGTGAAGCGCAAAGATATCAAGAATGAGCATGGATCGGTCGATCACGCGAACGCCGCCGATCTCATCCTCCAGGTTGCGGATCTGCGAGGGTGAGAGCTCCTCGTCGAACACCACGAGCCCGACCTCCTCCTGAATACAGAGACAGGATACCTCACAAACCTTGCCCATTCCGATCAGCGTGCGCGGATCGGGACGCTCGCGGTTCTGGATCACCTTTGCAACGCAGGTGCCGCCCGCCGTGTCGAGCAGACGCTCAAGCTCATCCAAGCTCTTTTCCAACTCATCGAGCGCTCTGTCGTCGGTGCAAACACCAACCAGAACCGCTCTTGTACTTTCATAATTTTTCATCAATCCATGGACTCCCTTCAATCACGCGTCCGGGAACGCGCATAAAACAGAAAAACGGGCGAGCCCTGCGGCTTGCCCGTTTATCATGGAACCAAAATCCAAAATTACTTCTGCGAAGAAGCAAGTCTCTTCTTGAACTTGTCAACGCGTCCGCCGGCATCAACAAACTTCTGCTTGCCGGTGAAGAAGGGGTGGCACTTGGAGCAAATTTCAACTCTTACCTCGCCGCCCTTGGTGGATCTGGTTTCAACAACCTCGCCGCATGCACAACGAACGGTGCACTTCTCATAGTTAGGATGGATTCCGTCTTTCATCGTTACGTACCTCTTTTCAAAAATTTGATGTTCTTTGACATCGGAGTGTCGCATCGAGCGCGACAAACAAAAGTATTATATCACATTCGTTTTGAAAATGCAAGACCTTTTTGAAAAAAATATCTGCTCTTTTGATATTTTCTTTTTTTAACTCAAATCCCGCCGAAAAGAAAAGATTTCTCATTTTATCTATTGACTTTTCATTCTGTTCGAGGTAAAATGCAAGCAACAATTCAAGAGAGGAGGCAGTTTTATGACCAAGGTAAAGGCAGACATGACGAGAGGCGCGATCCTCCCCGCGCTGATCCGCTTTACGCTCCCGATCATTCTCACTTCCCTGATTCATCAGCTTTTCAACACGGCAGACACCGTTGTGGTGGGGCGCTGGGGCGGTGAGACCGCACTCGAGCGCGAGATCGCTATCTCGGCGGTTGGTGCAAGCGCATCGGTCATCAGCTTTCTGATCACGTTTTTCATGGGGCTCTCGGTGGGTGCTGCGGTTGTGGTGTCGCACGATGTCGGTGCCCGACATTTTGAAAAGATCGAAAAAACCGTTCACACCGCCGTTGCAACCGCCGCGCTCTGCGGCGTGTTTCTTGCCGCAGTGGGAATTCTCTTTGCACGCCCCCTGCTCGTTCTGCTCGATACGCCCGATGCGGTAATCGAGCCTGCCGTGCTCTATATGCGTGCCTATTTCTGCGGTATTCCCGCACAGCTGGTATACAACTACTGTGCCGGCATGCTCCGCTCCACGGGCGACAGCACCCGACCCTTGATTTTTTTGTCGGCGTCGGGCGTTGTGAACGTGCTGCTCAATCTCGTAATGGTGCTCGGCTTTCGTCAGGGGGCGCTCGGCGTTGGCGTTGCAACCGCCGCCTCCCAATGGGTCTGCTGTATTCTGGTGCTCGGCTATATGATGAAAAATGACGGACTCTGCCGTTTTGAATGGAAAAGGCTACGGATCGACCCCGCCGTGCTCAAGCACATTCTGGCAATCGGAATCCCCTCGGGTATTCAGCAATCCATGTTTTCGATCGGAACCGTTGTAATGCAATCGGCACTCAACTCCTTCAACAACACCGTTTACGTGTCGGGCAGCTCAATTGCCACGAGCGTGGGCGTTTATCCGCAGCTCATTTGCGGATCCTTCGGGCAGGCAACGCAGGTATTCGTCGGGCAAAACACAGGTGCCAAGAACGCCGAGCGCATTCGCCGCGGTGTGCGGGTCAGCGTGCTGATGGCAGTAATCAGCTCGCTTGCAATCAACGCCGTGATGAACCTGGTCAGCGAGCCTCTGATCTCGATCTTTGCACCGGGCAACGGTGAGGTGATCGCCTTTGCACGCCTGAAGCTGCTGGTGAACAGCTCCTTCTATTTTCTGGCACATTGGGGCGACCTCTACGCCGTCTCTCTACGCGGAATGGGAAAATCCACCCTGCCGATGATCGTTTCGGTGGCAGGCATCTGCGGAGTTCGCATTCTGTGGATCTACACGGTGTTTGCCGTCTTCCGCCATCCGATCGTGATCTTCGCCGCCTACGGCGTTTCGTGGCTTGTCACCTGCGTGGCACAGGTCATTCTCTACGGACACACGATCAAAAAGACCTCACGCGAATGGGCGGCAGAGGCGGTCGACTGCAGAGAGCAACCCGTATGAACCAATCAAAAAAGAGAAGGACGCTTCGCCTCTGTTCGGGTAGCGTCCTTCCTTTTGTTTTCATCCTTTAAGCCAAGCGATTTGCCCTCACCCAGGCAAGCAGACCGTCGTAATCGGTCTCTCCTGCCGCAAGCGAAAGCCCCATGCGCGTAAATTCCTCGACCGATGGGGCGATCGGCGCGCCATTGAGCTCGAGAAAGGTAAGCATGGCAAGCATGCCGATGCGCTTGTTGCCGTCCACAAATGCGTGGTTTGCAACCAGAGCAAATCCGAGGCGTGCGCCCTTTTCCTCAACGCTCGGATAAAGCTCCTCGCCGCCAAAGGTCTGCCACACCGAGCGGACCGCGCTCTCAAGCAGACCGCCGTCACGCAGCTCGGGTGATCCTCCCGTTTCGGCAACCAGCATGCGGTGCAAATCATGCACGTTTTTTTCAGTCAATTCAATCATTTTGCCAGCTCCTCAAACGCAACGCGGTATTTTTTGAGAATACGCGCGGCAACCTCGGCAATGCGCTCGTCCTCCGCAGGAATGGGCGCATACGCGTCGACGAACCCATCCGTGCTCTGTGCCGTAGCGTTCACGGCAGTATCCCGTTTTTCCTCTTTCATGCAATCGCCTCCTTGCTTCGTCTGCTTCCTATTATACACAAGTCGTGCCAAAAAGTCAACCAAAAATCGCATGTCTGCTTGCTTTTTCGCTTCCGTTGTGATATGACTTGACAAAGAAAGGCTTTTATGGTAAAATAAATGCGTAGAAAAAGGTCGGAAATCGGGTGTATTGCCCGAAATCGAAGCGCGACAGTCCCCTGCTCGCGTATTTTTTATCGAAAGGATTTCTGCAGAATGCTATCCGCACAGCTTTGCAATATTTATGAGTCCATCCTGATTGAGGAGCTTCAACCCGCAATGGGTTGCACCGAACCGATCGCAATCGCCTATGCAGGCGCAATTCTTTGCGACCTTCTGGGTGGAGTGCCCGAAAAAATCGACATTGCCTTGAGCGGCAACATCATCAAGAACGTCAAGAGCGTGATTGTGCCCGCAACGGGCGGCATGCACGGCATTGAGGCGGCTGTTGCGGCAGGCGTGGTGTCGGGCAGATTTGAAAAAAAGCTCGAGCTACTCTCGATTCTTACCGCCGACGATCGCCCCCGCATTTCCGATTTCCTCAAAAAATGCCCCATCGCCGTCTCGGAGCTCAAATCCGACTGCACCTTTGACCTCTCGATCAAGGGCGAGAGCGGCGGACACCGCGCCTCGGTGCGCGTTTCAGGCTATCACACAAACGTTCGCCTTGCCGAGTGCGACGGAGAGGACCGTCTCGCACGCTATGCGGGAGACGGCACTGCGACAAGCACGAAGAACGGCGCCGATCGCTCAACGCTTACGGTGCGCGACATCGTTGCCTTTGCCGAGGAATGTGAGCTTACACGACTGCGCCCCTACCTCTGCCGCCAGATCGAGATGAACATGGCGATCGCCGAGGAAGGACTCAAAAATACCTACGGTGCCTCGATCGGTCGCCTGCTCTGGCGAGACGGACAAGCCGACGTCAAGGATTTGGCGAGAGCCTATGCCGCCGCAGGCTCGGACGCACGCATGAGCGGCTGTGAGCTGCCTGTTTGCATCCTGTCGGAGAGTGGCAATCAGGGCATCACGGCGTCGGTTCCCGTAATCGTCTACGCACGCGAGAACGGCATCGACGAGGATACCCTTCTGCGCGCGCTCATCGTTGCGGACCTCGTTACGGTCCACCAAAAAACAGGCATCGGGTGTCTCTCGGCATACTGCGGCGCGATCAGCGCGGGCTGCGGCTGCGGCGCGGGCATCAGCTATCTTTCGGGCGGACGCTATTATGAGATCGCGCACACCGTGGTGAACGCGGTTGCCATTCTCTCGGGCACGATCTGCGACGGTGCCAAGCCCTCCTGCGCGGCAAAAATCGCAATGGCGGTGGAGGCAGGCTTTATGGGCTTTGAGATGGCTCGCACGGGACGGCAGTTCTACGGCGGCGACGGCATCGTGACCAAGGGCGTGGAAAACACCATCCGCAACGTGGGTCAGCTCGCACGCGACGGTATGAGCGAGACCGACCGCGAGATCATCCGCATCATGCTCGAAACCAACTGAATATCCCTCAAAAAAAAATCGGGCTGTCCCACATGCAGCATGCAACGGGACAGCCCAATTTTTTTTGGATATATGTTGTTTTTTATCCTTTTTTCAGTCGGACGAATTCAATGAGGCGATGCCAATCCTCGCGCGAAAAATAATGACGTCCCGCGCGCAAATGATAGCCTACCGTTCCCTCAAAATATGCCTCCCCCACCTCGGCAAACCGATTTTGGCAGAGAAAACCAACAACGCCCTCACGCTCGTATGCGGAGCTTGCCGCCATGCACGCAAGCATTTCGGAGCAGGGGTCTGCCCATGCATCCTCGGATGCACTGCCTACCAGAACGGGACGCGGTGCAATCGAACCGATCAGCCAGTGCTGGTCAAACGGCATCGCATCCTCGCGGTTGATATAGGCAAGGTAGTTCTCACAGAACCAATACGGAAAACGGTTGCAAATATCACGCACGCGCTCCCCCTCTTTTCCGCGTGAAAGTGCAGCCCCCGAGCATCCCGAATCGTTGGAATACGCAATGGAAAAGCGCGCGTCGGTGGCAGCAGCGAGAAGTGCGGTTTTTCCAAGTCGCGAATGACCGCAAACAACCGCGCGATCAAGATCGAGCATCGGCAGCCGCTCGGCATAGTCCATCACACGCTGTGCTGCCCACGCCCACATGGCAAGCTTTCCCGCGCCGTCGACAGGACGCGTGCCGTCGGGATAAAGCACCCCTGCGAGCCCGTTTGTAAAGTCTCCGTCATCGCTCGTAACGTCCTGATAGCAAAAGGACAGCACCGCAAAGCCATTGTCGATCAGCTCCTCGGTAGGCATATAGCGATCGGGGACGTCAGCTCGGAAATTGATCATTATGAAAAAGGGATAGCGTCCCTCTTTTGTCGGGATCGTGGCGTAGAACGGAAAAGCAAATTCTCTGCCCTTGAGCTTGCAGTGTGCTGTGATCTTATTGAGCATTGCCTTCCCTGCGCAAAAATTCCGAACAATATTCTCCTCCACCTCAAACGAAAGTGCTTCGGGAACGGGGGGCAGATAGCCGTATTCCTCGCGCAGGAGCAGCTCGATTGCCTGCGCTCTGGCGGGCATTTCTGGCAAGCCTCGCTTGTTCAGCTCGCTCGTGTGCATCTCGTACCTCTTACGGATTTCGGCGCTTGAGCGGTCTTGCGCCGATCTTATCCAGAATCTCGCCGCAGATATCGGGATCGTCGGAGGTGAATCCGAGTGCACCGTTCTCAAAGGCTTGGCGGTGAACCTCCTCATCGGTGTTGAATCTGTAATAGACGCAGGGCTTGAGACCCATCAGGGCAAACTCGGTAAAGCGTGCCTTGTCGGCAACCACGCTCTCGCGCACGAGCGGGAATCCCTGCGGATCCTTTTCGCCGCTGTTGAACAGGCAGACCTCATCGTAATATTTGTAGGGGTCATCATTCTGATAGCCGCGCATCTTGGACTTCGGATAGAATCCGTGGATGAAGAAATCATCGCGCGTATAGCGCGTGCGAAGCCATGCGCAGATACCCGTGGAGAAGGTAATCACGGTGAGGCGATCCTTGCCGAAGATGCCGTATTTTCTGCAAAGCGAGAGCGTGAGCTCTGCCGATGCGTAGGCAAAATCACCGATGTCCTCGGGATAGTCCTTGAGCTCGAGCAGCACCTTGATATCGGGACGGGTTGCCATCAGCTCGAGGAACTCCTCCAGCGTGGGGATCTTTTCACCCTTGAACTCCTCACCGAATTTGATGCCCGCATCGGCGCGACGCACCTCCTCAAGGGTCATGCGGTTGATGTTTCCCGAGGTATCGGTGGTGCGATCGAGCATCGGATCGTGGCAGATCACGATGTGATAGTCGCTCGTCATGTGCACGTCCATCTCGATCGCGTCAATATCGAGCTTGAGTGCCTCGCGGAATCCGCGCATGGTGTTTTCGGGATATTTTGCGCGCCAGCCTCTGTGCGCCGCAAGTGTCACTTTTCTTTCCATTTGTTCATTCTCCTTTGGTTGAGGTTCAATTTTTTTACAAAGTAAATATAGCATTTTTTTGCCGAAATGTCAAGCGGAAACGATCTCATTTTCGTTCTTTTTTCGTTTCGGTCTCTGTGCAAGGTAATAGACCGCATAAAAGACAACGATGTAGACGAGAAACAGCAGCACAACGAGGATCGGATAGAGCACGGGGTTGCCGCCCACCGCGTTGTAAATCAGATCGTAGGGCGTGCCGTCACCGCGCATGAGGAACATGTAGTTGTAAGGAAGCAGCAGGTTTGCCGTGAGCGCGGCGGCACAAAAGCCGAGCAAAATGCCAAAGGTGATCGGCATGTTGCGCAGCTTCATGCTCTGCATGCCCGAGATCGCAATGTAGAGTGCGGAAAAGCCCGAGATGCAATGGGTAATTCCGGACACCACGTTGTCAAACGAGAGCACGGGATAGCACGAATAGTTATTCCCTGCCGCATAGGTGCCGAGGATCGCGCCGAGCAGCCCGAAGATCAAAACGAAATCGAGCGCAGCCTCCTTTACCCGTCCCCTTGAAAAGGCAGCAAGCGGAAGGGTGATGAGCTGAATGCTGCACAGGAACAGGGGCAGCTCGTAGATCCAGAGCCACGGGTCCTGCGCGCGGATGCACATCAGAATAATCTTGCATAGCTCAATCGAGTCGATCAGGATCGCCGCCACGATCAAAACCTTATTTTTTTCAGCGGGCAAAGCATGCCTGTTTTTGCGCCCCAGCAGGATCGCAAGCAACACCATGATCGCCACAAGACTGCTCACAAAGAGCAGATGCTGCCATGATAAATACCCTTCGGCAGGTCGGGTATATCCACCAAAACCAAAAAAATCCTTCATAACAGTCCTCTTCCAATGAATGTCTGATCAGTTTTTCTTCTCTGTTTCACGCTTTTCAAGCAAGCGGACGTAAAAGCCGTGGGACTCCCCCTCGGTTGCGCATTGCAGAAGCAGGTAGGAAATACCCGTGGCACATGCGCCCTTCATCTTGATCTGCGTGATGGGATCATCGTTGACCGAAACGGTCGCCTCGCCGCACAGGGTGTTAAAGTCGATATCCACACGCACGAAATCGGTACCGATCCGCTCGGCGTCAAGCTCAAGAGCAAAGGGCGAGAGCTCGGCGGCATAGGGGTCACAGGGATTGTACCAGCGATCGGTGAGCGTGATGCGTGCCGTTTTCTCAACGAGCTTGAGTTCGACCGACACACGCCCCACTCTCGACGCAGGGAAATTCCAAGCAGCACCGCCAACGTCACCCCAAAGGCGATCGTCATGTCGCTTGCAGATATAGAGCATCTCGGCATATCCCCCTTCGGGATCGGGCATCAGATAGGCGCTCGGTGCGCGATTCCACGAGCAATGCCCGTTGCCAACGCGCGAGATCGTGCACCCTGAAACACTGCGCACGTAGGTGTGCGTCGTGATCTGCCCGAGCCCCATGCGAAAGTCCTCGCGGCACGAGGTCTCGTAGAGCCAATCGGCGTCGAAAATGACCAAGCGGCGCGAGACCTCGTTCTGTCCTACACTCACGAGAATCTTGCCAAAGGGCAGCTCAAACGCCTGAAACTGATGTACGCTCTTGTCATTGGAGGACGCCACGCCGCCAACGTAACGGAAATCGGTGTTGTTGCGAACGGGGTTGAGCAATATCTCGCGGTAGCCGAGAAAGGTCCTGCCGCAGTCCTCGCTGATTGCCGCATGTGCCGCATCACGATTGGTGAACACGTCCTCATAGCGTCCGATGGCGGTCTTTTCATCCACCGGAGGCAGGGTTGCACGGTGATCCGCCTCGGGAAGGGGTTTTGTGTTGTTCCAAAAGGTGAGCACTCTACCGTCGGACAGCCGCAGAAGAAACGCCGTGGTGTTGGTTCCCCAGAAGGTGGAAGGCTCGGGAGTGGACCAGCTTTCGCCGCCATCGTGCGAATAGCTTTTGTAGAAGCAATCGGTAGGCGTGCGAATGATCATCATCATGTTGTTCTCGGATAACTCGACCACGTTGGGCTCAGTGCCGCTTGCAATCGACCATCTCGGTCCCTTGTGCGGATATTCGACGGAAAGCGGCGCAACCTGCGGCAGCTCTCGGCGCTCCCAGGTCTTGCCCCAATCATCGGAGAAAAAGAACGTGGCAACACGGGTGTTGTAGTCTGCCGAGCATTGCGTGGTGAACCAGATGCGGTTGGAATATGCCGACTGACGCGGCAGGAAGGTATCTCCATAGACACCGTCGCTGATCTTGATGATCTCGGGGGCGGGATCGTCGGGACCGACCTTCGAGCGCAGCACCCAAAGACCGCTCCCCTCATCAACGGGATTGTTGTGCGCGTCGCAGGCGGTGATGTAGAGGTCGGGGGTTGGAAAATATGTGCAGGCATTCATGATGCCGTGCGCGTAGTGCCGAGTCCAGGAAATGCCGCCGTCCACCGACGAAAGATACGCCGTTTGCACGTTTTTGTCCTCATCGTTCTTGCCGTAGAGCCGCCCATAGGAGCGGATCTCGCCGTCGGGCAGAATGCAAACGTTGCGCCGTGAATCGCCCAGGGGAGTTGCCACAACCGTGGGCTCCCAAATGCGACGGAGCATATCCCGCTGATCGTCGGTCATGCGGGCTTCCATGTTTTGAAGATAGCGGTACATCAAAAAGACCTCCTTTTACAGACTACTCATAAGATAACACAAAAGCCAACCGTTGTCAATATCTTTCTTCTTTTTTCGCGTTTTTTCGAGCAGCATTTTTCGTGTGAAGAACCGTGAAAAGCTTATGTCATCCGGGCACCGGATTTGCAGTATTCCGCATGTTTAATAGGCAGAAATCTCACCACAAATACGAACCGAGGGCTGTCTCAAGCATGAGACAGCCCTCGGTTATGTTTAACGGTCAACAAATGAAAGCGTAATGCCAAGTGCAAAGCCATTGGGAGAGATCGTGTCCTCTCGCGCCTTGAGCAGGCAACGCACCTCGAACTCTCTGCGGTCTCCCACGTCGCAGGGGACAGTGAGAGACGCCTTGTAGGAAGGCTCCACCTCGTAGATCAGCTTGCCGTCCACGTAAAACTCCGCATGCTCACAAATAATCGACGCGATCCTGATCGCGGGAATTTTGCCACTCGGAATGCTTTTGGGTAACAGGATTGGCATGCGCACCATGCGCCATCCCTTCTTGAATCCGCTCGGCTTGTAGCTATTAAAAGCACTCTTTTCCACCACAATGGGTGCGAGGCTATTCGCGTCGTCATCGCCGTACACGCGGTTGGGATCGGGCTTTTCCGCCGAATCGGCAATGTCGGCAAGAACGCCCGTGATCGCCAGATTGGGCTGGTGGAAGATATAGTCGGGGCGCGCAACCGCTTGGACCGTCCACGCAACCGAGGCGGGCTCGAGTCCCTCCACGCGTGCGGTCAGCTTGAGCGACCTCGCTCCGATCCCCGCCATCACAAGCACCTGACAAAGCCCTGCATAGAGACGGCGATAATTTGCCTTGTCGGGCTCGTGGCTGTTCGGGTCACCGTTGCCCACACCCGCAATGATGCCGTCGCCCTCGAGCTCAAAGGTGACAAGCTCATCGGCGGTTGGAATTTCCACGCCGTTTGCGTCCACGAGGGAAACGCGCACGGGAACGGTGTCCTGCCCGTCGTCATTGATCACGGTGCGGTCTGCGATCAGCTTCACGCGCACAGGTGCACCTGCCGTTTTGTTCTCGGCATGCGCCACGGCTTTGCCGCCGTTGTAGCCGATCGCCGAGATCGTCCCCACCTCAAAGGGCACCTGCCACTCCTGCTGCACGCAAACGTCATTTACGCGTCTGCCGAGCGAGCGACCGTTGAGCAGGAGCTCAACCTCCTCGCAGTTGGTAACCGTCATCACGCGCACCACCTCGCCCTCACGGTGATTCCAATGCGGCAAAATGTGCATCATCGGCTCATCCGTGAAGGTGGCACGGTTGAAATAGAAGGAATCCTTCGCAAATCCGCAGGTGTCCATAATGCCGAACTGCGAGGAGCAGGAGGGCCAGGTGAAGGGCGTGGGCTCACCGCGATAGTCAAAGCCCGTCCAGATAAAGATGCCTGCGAAATAATCGTGACTGCGCACAAAATTCCAGGTCTCTCTCACTCTCTGCCCCCACGGAACAAGCTCGTCATCGTAGTTATCAAGCACATGTGCCCCCTCGCGGTCGCTTTGGTAGCAGCCGCGCGTGGTGACGGCGCTGTTGTTCTCCGAGCCGAGGATGGGCATGGTGGGATATTCGTTGTGGATCGACTCGATGCGATTGATCGCATAGTTGATACCCAACGCATCCATCTCCATGCCCGTTCCATCGGGATGGATGGTATCGTTGACCGCACCGAGAATGATGCGCGAGGTATCGAGCCGCAGCACTGCGCTTTTCAGACGCTTGAAGATCGCGCGCCCCTCACTGCAGTTCTGGAGCGGCTCCTCGTTAAAGAGCGAATAGAAAATGACCGACGGATGGTTGCGGTCGCGGCGGATCAGCGTTTCGAGATTGCAGATCGCCGAGGGACTCACCTCAAACGAACGGTTCTCGTCCATCACGATCATGCCGAGCTCGTCGCAGGCGTCAAGCACCTCCTTCGTGGGCGGATTGTGCGAGCAGCGGTAGGCATTCGAGCCCATTTCCTTGAGGCGTCGAATGCGGTAATATTGAATCGAATCGGGAACGGCAACGCCAACCCCCGCATGATCCTGATGATTGCAGGTACCCTTGATCTTGAGGGGTCTGCCGTTGAGAAAAAAGCCGCGCTCGGCATCCATGAAAAAGCTGCGGAAGCCGATGCGAACCGAATCGGCGTCAACCGACTCCCCTCCCCGCAAAGCCTCAACCTTGAGGGTGTAAAGATGCGGTGCGTCCACGTCCCAAAGTCTCGGATCGGTCACGGTAAGGGTACTGCAAACGGCGGCTTTTGCGTCGGCTCCGACAAGCGTTTCGGCACCCGTTGTCTCGGCAATCAGTCTCTCGCCGTCATACAGGCATGCACGGACCGATGTGGGAGCATCCTCATAGGAGGAATTCTCCAGCGTGGTCTCGAGCTCCACGCACCATTCCTTTTTCGCTTCATCCGCAAGCACGGGCTTTGCCCAGATTCCGTTGTGCGCAATATGCACCGCGTCCTTGATATAAAGATGCACGTGACGGTAAATGCCCGCGCCCTCATACCACCAGCCCTCGGTGTCGCTCCCCTTGGTGTAGACCGCGAGGGTGTTGATGCGATCGAAATAAAGTCGGTCGGTTACGTCGAGCGCAATCTCGGTGTAAAGGCTGAACGAGCGCTCGAGCACCGAGCCGTTGAGATAGATAACCGACGAGGTGGAAATGCCGTCGAACACCAGCATGGCATGCTTGCCGCGAAGCGCAGGATCGACCGAAAAGGTCTTGCGATACCAGCCGTTCTCATAGAGGCGATAGCCGTGATTTCCCACGGCGTCGGGCGAAAAAGCTGCCTCGGTCAGATAATCGTGGGGCAGGTTCACGCACTGCCATTCGCTGTCATCGAACACGCGCTTGGTTGCGGGTCCGCTCGCACCGCCTGCCTTCGTGCTGTTGTAAACCGCCAGGTGCGTGCGCGAGTCCTCGCTCACGACCTCGCCAAGATGAAAACGCCAATCCATATCCATGTTGTAATGCTTTCTTATAAAGTTCATCCGGCTTCGTACTCCTTTTGTTGAATGTGAAAATTTGTAACCGTCAACCAATGCCATTCATGCTGTTTCGCCCATATTTTAGCATTTCAAAACACTTTTGTAAATATAAAAATCTGCCATAATTACAACGGTTTCATATCGAAAAAAGTCACGTTTTCCCGCGTCGGTTCCTTTCAAACACCTGTTTTTATGTAAAAAACGCATCCGTGCGCGGGGTCAATCGCGCTTCATTGCCATATAACGCGCGATCGTCGCCTGCAAGCGCTCGGGAGACTCACCCGACGCGAGCGCAATGTGCGAATATTTCTTCGCGTTCTCCGCATCGCCCTCAAGCGTGTGGATAATAGCAAGCAGGGTTGCCGATTGACGCATCTTGTGGTTGATCTCGAGCGCCTTCATGGCGTATGTCTTTGCGTTTTCAAAGTCATACGTATCAAAATAGAGCTTGGCGAGATTGTTGTAGGGCGCGGGGTTCTTTTCATCGTTTTGAATTGAGAGATGCATGCAGGCGATCGCGTCGTCGTAATTGCCGAGAGAGGAATGGAGACTGCCGAGATTGCCGTAGATGGTAGTGGAGGTGATCCCCATGCGAAGCAGACTGTTATACACCTCAACGGCAGCGCTCTCATTTCCCATATCGGTGAGCACGAGCCCGAGAAAAAGCCCCACGGCATAGTAATCGTCGGTATGATCGCAGCAGGACTGCAGCTCGGTAAGATATTTTATCGCTTTGCGGTATTTGTCCTCATTGTAGAGTCGCACCGCACACAGCAGCTTTTTTCTGTGCATCGGATGCTCGGAAAAGGCGTTTTTGAGGTATTCCTCATATTGCCGCTCATAATATCCAAGCCCGCGACGTCTCGCACCGCCGCCCAAATAGAGGCGCAGAATCCCCACGATGCAGACCGCAACGATTGAAAGCAGCTTTGGCAGATTTTTGATCGGGTCCACCCCCTTTGTTGTGATCTCCACCACGTAAAGTCCCACACCAAAGGCGAGCAGTGCAATCAACACAACCGTCAGAATGATTCGGATCAGCTTTTGTTTTTTCATGTCAAACTCCTTGTCCTTCTCTTTTGTTTTCCCCTAACCGAGCCAACCGCGCGGCAAGGGAGGAAAGCAGCAAATGTTACACCAGAATTATATCACAGATGCACGCCTCTGTCAACCGTCGCCCCCACGGGAACGGCGATAATCCGAGGGGGGCATGCCGGTTTGGGCGCGGAACTCGCGGTCGAAGGCACGAAGCGAGCAAAAGCCGCACGCCTCCCCGATCGTTTCCATGCTCTCCCCCGTCGAGCGTAGGAGACGCTTGCACTCGGTGATGCGCAGCCCGTTGACATATTGGCGGAACGAAATACCCACCAAGCGCTTGAAGGCGCGAGAGACGTAGGCGTAATCGTAGCCGATCTCGGCGGCGGCATCGCGCAAGAGACAACGGTTGGTGAAATTGCGGTCGGCATAAACCAGCAGCTCCACCAACAGCCTCTGATCCTGCCCCACCGACGCCTCCGCGTAGGCTCTGTCGCGCTCAAACTCACCGCAGATATAGTAGGCAAGCGATTTTTTGTGAAATACGGTTGCAAGCTCAACCGTCTCGGGCGTTTTACATCGAAACTGATTGCTTGTCGGAACTCTGCCTCCGTGTGCCTTGTAGAATGAGGTGACGAGATCGGGCGAGAAGATGCACATGCGCATCCGCCCCTCCTCAAGCGAAAGATAGGAATGCGGCTGCATGGGAAAAACCAGCACGGCGTCTCCTGCATGCAGAGTATATTTTTGACCACCAACACTCACCTCTGTTATCCCAACCACCTGCTCAAAATACTCAAACGAGCGGTGAATATGGATCGGAAAGGTGATACTTTTGGACGAGGTGATCTGAAATTCGCCCTCACGCAGCGAATGCTGTGACTCAAAAAGCATGGCAAGTCTCCCCTAAAAGACTAATTTTGTCCTATATTATACAATATATATGGTTGAAAGTCAAGGTAATCTCTGTTAAAATATTCATATCAAAGAAGGAAGGAGGCAGCCCCTTGAAAAAAGCACTGATTTTTTACGGCGGATGGTCCGGACACGATCCCGAGCAGGTGTCGCGGCGGTTTGAGGGGATTCTCGCATCCAACGGCTTTGCGGTTGATCGCGTGGAGGGCGTGGAATGCCTCGCCGACCGAGATTACCTCATGACCTTTGATCTGATCGTGCCCTGTGTCACGATGGGAACGCTTCCGCGTGAATGCGAAAAAGCCGTTTCCTATGCCGTGAGTCGAGGCGTCGGGCTGGCGGGCTGTCACGGCGGCATGTGCGATGCCTTTCGCAACTCCACCGAATGGCAGTTTATCACGGGCGGACAATGGGTGAGCCATCCCGGCAACAGCGGCGTGACCTACACCGTTTCGGTTCGTCGCGGTGAGAGCCCGATCGTGGATGGCATTGCGGATTTTTCGCTCACCTCGGAGCAATATTATCTCCACGTGGACCCTGCCGTGCACGTGCTTGCCACCACGCGATTTCCGATCGCCAATTCCTATCATGCGGCAAACGGCGCAGTCGATATGCCCGTGGTCTGGACGAAATATTGGGGGCTCGGCAGAGTGTTCTATTGCTCGATCGGGCACAGTGACGAGGTCTTTGCTACCTGTCCCTCGGCGACGCTTCTCATGGAGCGCGGTATGCTTTGGGCAGCAGAGGGAAAGGACGATGCAAGAGCACGCGGGCTCGATGCAACGGTCTTTGAAGAAAAAAAGTAAATCAGGGGTATCTCGCCCCACAAAACGGATAACAAATCATTTTCGATCAAACACAGGAGGATTTTGAACATGCTTAAGGTTGGAATGGTTGGTGTTGGAAACATCAGCGGAATTTACCTCAAAAACTTTGCCGAGACCTTCCATGGCGTGAAGCTGGTTGCCGTTTGCGATCTCATTCGCGAGCGCGCCGAGGCGGCGCAGGAAAAGTACGGTATCCCCAAACTCTACGATACTATGCACGAGCTCTTTGCCGATCCCGAGATCGACATCGTGCTCAATCTCACGCGCCCCTATCAGCACTATGAGGTCTCGCGTGGCGCGCTCCTTGCCGGCAAGCACGTTTATTCCGAAAAGCCGCTCGGTGCCAATTGGGAGGAGGGCTGTGCGCTGGTCAAGCTCGCGCAGGAAAAGGGCCTCTGGATCGGCGGCGCTCCCGATACCTTTATGGGCGCGGGCATTCAATCCTGCCGCAAGTTCATCGACGAGGGCGGAATTGGCGATGTGATCGGCGGCAGATGCGTGTTCGCTTCGCACGGTATGGAGGATTGGCATCCCGATCCAAACTTCTTCTATCAGTTTGGCGGCGGTCCTCTGCTTGACATGGGTCCCTACTACGTCACCGCGCTGATCAACCTGCTCGGCGAGGTCAAGGAGGTCTACGGTAAATCGCGCATCTCCTTCCCCGAGCGTCCGATCAGCTCCGAGCCACACAAGGGCGAGATCATCAAGGTCACCGTTCCCACACACTACGAAGCGCTCCTCACCTTTGCCTCGGGTGCCACGGTTTCCCTCCTGACCAGCTTTGACGTTTATAAGACCTTCCAGAACCCCATCCAGCTCTACGGAACCAAGGGCAACCTCTTCGTGCCAGACCCCAACCAATTTGACGGCTCCAAGGGTATGCGCCACTATAACGGTGCAACAAAAGAAGAGGTCGAGCTGCCCCTCACCTTTGATTACAGCGAAAACTCGCGTTGCCTGGGTCTTGCCGACCTTGCCGCCGCAATCGAGCAGGGCAGAACACCTCGCGCCTCCTATCTGCAAACCCTGCACGCGCTGGAGATCATGACGGGCATCATGAAGAGCGCCGAGACGGGACTCCCCTACAAGATGACCACCACCTTCGAGCGCCGAGCACCGATGGACCCCTCACTCCCCCACGGTGTGCTTTAAGTTACACAAACACAAACATAAGAAGAAGGCTGAATCGAATGATTCAGCCTTCAGACTGTAGACAAAACAAACGGGTTTCGTCAGCCTGCTGAAAGTTTTCGCCCGCCTTTTTCAAAAGGCGGCGCGGTGGAGGGCGCGTAGCCCTCCTCGCCCTCCGCAGAGGGCGAAAAACCTTGTTTTTCGGCGCTTTTCTTTTTGCTAAGCTTTTTCTTTTGCGCCTTTTTCGTCAAAAGAAAAAGCGAAACAAACATATTTGTTTAATGTCACCAATCATGTGCCTTTCGTCTACAACCTGCAGGCTGAATCGAATGATTCAGCCTTCTTTGATTCCGTTGACCGCAGGAAGTCCCATGCCCAACAGCGTATTCACCGCACGTTGCACGTCCTCGGGCCGTGTGACGGTATCAGGAAGCGTACAGGTCATTCCAAGCGCCTCGTAGCGAGAGGCGGCAAAGGCGTGATACTGCAACACCTTAACGCGCTCGATCCCGCGGCAATTGCGGAGAAATGCGCCGATCGCCTCACATTCCCCGTCATTATATCCCACAACGAGCGGATAGCGGATTTCAATGTGACATCCGCACTCCGAAAGATATTTCAGATTTTCGAGAACAATGGCGTTGTCACGTCCCGTGCAGCGCTTGTGAACCTCGGAGTCGATCGCCTTGACGTCATACAGGAACAAGTCGACGTATGGCATAATCTGTTCGAGCACCTCGCGACCAACGAAGCCGCAGGTGTCGACGTAAACACCGATACCGCGATCGCAGAGTGCACGTGCAAGCTCCACGGCAAAGCGAGGCTGGGCAAGACATTCCCCACCCGAGAGCGTTACACCGCCCCCGCTTCTCTCAAAAAAGGGCTGATCCTGCGCCAGGATATCGGCAAGCTCCTCCACCCCGTATGCGATTCCGTATTCCACCAACGCTCCCGTTGGACATGCGGCAACGCCTGCCTGTGTCCGCTCTCCGCCGCAGGCTCCGCAGCGAGTCGACGGGGTCCCCCTCGCGGATTTCCAGAAACA
>ERZ780157.1033-NODE-1033-length-31645-cov-6.074770_pt1 | contig 31645 bp, 27 predicted proteins | sample MGYA00511169_ERZ780157 | MGnify/ENA primary metagenome ERZ780157 (study PRJEB29588, sample SAMEA1965149) | human gut metagenome | biome: human gut; feature: human-associated habitat; material: faeces | place: Denmark | collected 2008/2010 ...
ATGAGAGCAAAAAGACGTACCGAACAGGAACAGTATGAGATCATCAAGGAATGCAGACAGAGCGGACTTTCTGATCACCAGTGGTGTCTGGAACATGACATCAATCCAGGAACTTTTTATAACTGGGTCCGTCGTTTTCGCAAGCAGGCTTGTGAATTTCCAGCACCAGCAGGAAAAGACCGGTTTCAGGCGATCCATCAGGAAGTTGTAAAAATGGAGATCATTCCAGACCAGTCAACCGATCTTTATGGACCGTCTTCTACAGAAGATATTGCAGAGATCACAAAACCCGTTGCAACAATGGAACTTCAGATCGGACAGGCTGTTCTGCGGATCAGTAACCAGACCGATCCACGGTTACTGGAACAGACATTAAAACTTATAGGAGCATTCTCATGTTAGGCGATATCTCTGTTGTGGATGATATTTATATTGTCTGTGGATATACGGATATGAGAAAACAGATCGATGGATTATATTCGATCGTGAAGGATCAGTTTCATATGGATCCAGAGCAGAGAGCGTTATATCTTTTCTGTGGCAGGCGTTGTGACCGGATCAAAGCACTTTTATATGAAAACGATGGCTTCGTATTATTATATAAAAGACTGACGGCCTCCGAGGGAAGATACCGCTGGCCAAGAAATAAAAATGAAGTACAGCCGATCACCTGGAGACAGTTCGACTGGCTGATGTCAGGTCTGGAGATCGAGCAGCCAAAAGCGATCAGACCAAGAAAACCTGAGAATGAAAAAGAGTAAAAAAAGTCCCATTTTACTAGGGATTCCGTCGTTTTTATGGTATAATGAGAACAGTAAAAAAAGGAGTTTTATACCATGAGTTCAGGCAGAAATGATATCCGGCTGATCGAGCTGAAGGATACGATCTCACAACTAAATCAGACGATCCGTGTGCAGACGGAGATGATCAAAGATCTTCGAAAAGCGATCGAAGAACATCATGCATCCGATGAAAAGAAGGATCAGATCATTTCAAACCTGCAGGCAGAGATCTCATATCTGAAAGCAAAGCTGTTTGGAGCCTCCAGTGAAAAAAGACGGAAAGAAGATCTTCCGGGACAGATGAGTCTGTTTGATGAACTTATGGAGGAAGAACCGGCAAAAGAGATCGAACCGGAATATATTGAGATCAAAGCCCATGAAAGAAAGCGGAAAAAGAAACCGGATCTTAACGAACAGTTCCGTGATATCCCTGTCCGTCAGGAATTCGTTGACACTCTGACAGAAGAACAGAAAACATGCAGTATCTGCGGAACAAAGATGGTCGAGATCGGTCATGAACTGATCCGAAGTGAAGTCATCTTTACACCGGCGAAACTGGAACGTGTGGAATATATCGCTACAACTTATGGATGCCCAAAGTGCAAAGAAACGGAGGAACCGCAGTTCGTTAAAGATAACGGGATTCCTGCACTTCTGCGTGGAAGTTATGTGTCTCCATCGCTTGCAGCACATGTGATCTGTCAGAAGTTCATGAACGCAATGCCACTGTACCGGCAGGAAAAAGACTGGGAACAGCTGGGAGCAACGATCACGAGAGCTTCCATGGCAAGATGGATCATCCACTGTTCCAAAACATACTTTCAGCCAATATATGAATATTTTGAGAAACAGCTGAAGAAACGAAAGTTTCTGATGATGGATGAAACACGTCTTCAGGTGCTGAAGGAAGAAGGGCGGAGAGCCCAGACACAGTCTTTTATCTGGGTGGTACGCAGCGGAGAAGACGGACTGCCAAAAGATCGTGCTCTATCATTATACGGAAACAAGAGCAGGAAAACATGCGGTCGGATTTCTGGACGGGATCAAGCCGGGATATTACTTTATGGCAGACGGCTATCATGGATATAACCTGTTGAAGGATGGAAAACGCTGCTGTTGTTATGCACATATCCGCAGATATCTTCTGGAAGCGATCCCGAAAGGTCATGAAAAAGATTATACAGATCCTGCCGTTCAGGGAGTTTTGTATTGTGATAAGCTGTTTGAATATGAACGGCGTTATCGTGAAAAAGGGTTTTCTCCAGAACAAAGAGAGAAACAACGTCTCAAAGATGAAAAACCAGTCATTGAGGCTTTTTTGTCATGGCTTGATGCACAGACACCTGTCAAAGGAAGTCGTCTTGACCAGGCTGTGATCTACATCCGAAACCGAAAAGATTCACTGATGACATATCTGGAAGATGGAAGGTGCAGTCTCAGTAACAACCTAAGTGAAAATGCAATCCGTCCGATAACGGTCGGAAGAAAGAACTGGTTGTTCTGTGATTCTGTAGACGGAGCCAATGCCAGTGCGATCTGTTTTACAATGATCGAGATGGCAAAAGCATATGATCTGAACGTGTATAAGTATTTAAATTTCTTATTGGAAAAACGTCCAAATGCGAGAACTGCCCAGAAAGAATTAGAAAAACTAGCACCGTGGAATGAAGAAGTGCAAAAGATGTTTGCTAGGAAAATGAAGTAAAGTACTAGCATTCTATTATTCTAGCAACACCCTAAGATAAAGCGCTTACTGTGAGAAAATATATCAACATATAAAAAATGGAGGCGAGAGAGTTATGTTCGATACCATTCATCATATTGCAATCATTGGAAGTGATTATGAAAAATCAAAACATTTTTATGTGGATCTGCTTGGATTTAAGGTGATCAGAGAAAATTATCGGAAAGAACGTGACGATTACAAGATTGATCTGGCATGTGGGCCGCAGGAAATAGAACTTTTTATCATAAAAAATGCTCCAGCTCGTGTAAATTATCCAGAAGCATTGGGATTACGTCACCTGGCATTTAAAGTTGAGAGTGTAGATGAAACAGTAAAAGAATTGAATGGGAAAGGAATTGAAACAGAGCCGGTACGCCTGGATGATTATACCGGAAAGAAAATGACATTTTTCCATGATCCGGATGGGCTGCCATTGGAAATTCATGAGTAGAAAATAGCATAGGATAGAAAGAGACAGATGCAGGTAATGAAATATTCCCACATCTGTCTTTTTTGTGCAAAGATTTATTTATCGGAATGTCGCAGGCAGCTTTTTATAAAGGCAGCAGCTTTTATCATTTGTTCCTTTTCTTCATCAGAGCAGTCAGAGGATAATTCAAACCAAGTCTGATCAGTAGAAGAAAGAGAAAGTGCAGGTTTATCGGAATCTTCAGATAGATTCGCCAAATCCTTTGAGGTTGCAATTTCTAAATCTGCCTGTCCCTCCATTTTAAACAGAATAGAAAACAGATCGGATACAGACTGAATTTCAAAATCCATAAAGAGATTCACACTGATACCTAACGCATCTCTGCTTTATTGCTCATAAGCGATTAGATTAACATGGATATATTAAAGAGCTTCTCGTAAAATAGAAAATGCATCAATGATTCCTTGTTTATCGTGATGTTCGTTTCCGTTCCTATGAAAAGTTGAGAAGCGAAGGAAAGAGCGTCAGCATTGAGAACTATCAGCGGGTGTATATTGGATGAATCCAGCTGGGGGAAACTCCGGTGGATATAAAAATGTGCCTGCAGAAACAACGACTGAAGAACTTCAAAGGTCATTCCATCGGATAAATAAAACATAAAAAATTATTCTGTAAAGTGAAGATATGTGATATAATACCTAAGCTGCCGAACCTCCAGCAGAAAGGAGGTGAATTCCTATGGGAGAAGTATTTACCGCATTTCTTATCTCTGTCATAGCAGGTGTAGTTAGCTACTACATATGCAAATGGCTGGATAGGGATAAATAGGCAGCTACAGCCTAAACGGAGTAGTTCACCGTGACGAACAAGAAAACCCTCAGAGCTGCAACTCTGAGGGTTTTCGTCTTGCCTATGGGAATTTACCGCATTCCTTAGCTATGCTCATTATATGCTAGAACAGAAAAAAAATCAACTAAGAAAAAGAAAGATATTATTTTTGATGTCATACAGAGAAAAAATGGAGAAGAAAATAGATTAAGATCCCGTATTTTTTCATGGGAAAAGGATACGATAGAAGCAAACAAGATCACTCTGATCAATAATGGAACTGATGCTGGTAATTGACAGCGAAAAACTGAGTCAGCAGATTCACGAAACAGAATCAGATTATATGGAAAAAAGCAAAGAGGTACTTGCAAACGGTCAGGAAACCGAAGGCGCAAAGTACCAGGGGAAAGTGTTGAATCGGAAAAAGAAGTTATATTACGGTGTGCTTAGGATTATCATTCCCACAACCTGCACGCTCTGCTTTGCGGGAACTTCAGAGTTTGTATGAGAAAATAAAATTAATCCAAACGACAGGTGGGAATGCTGTTTCTGTGAGTATAAGAGCCTCATAGAACAGCATTTTTTTATTTGTAATAAGCTAAACAGATATGGTATACTTATGCTTACAAAGTGATATGTGGGGAATAATACATGAGAAAAGTAGATAAGAACACGCAGGATATAGATTTTGTTATTACCTGGGTAGATGGAAATGACCTGGAATGGAAGAGAGAAAAGGCTGCAAGGCTGGGACACACAGATATGGATATATCTGTAAATGCGGATGATAGAAAAGAACGGTACAGAGATTGGGATAATCTCCGGTACTGGTTTCGCGGGATGGAGAAATATGCGCCATGGGTGAGAAAGGTTCATTTTGTCACATGGGGACATATTCCTCAATGGCTGAATACAAAACATCCGAAATTGAATATTGTCTGCCATGAAGATTTTATCCCTCAAAAATTTCTCCCTACATTTAATTCACATACGATTGAATGGAATTTCCATCGAATTCCAGGGTTAACAGAACAGTTTGTCTATTTTAATGATGATATGTTTCTGTTAAAACCCGTTTATATGGAAGATTTTTTTAAAGATGAAAAACCGATAGATATGTTAGCACTTCAGCCGGATGTAGCAAATGTGGATGATCCGACAATGCCATACATTTACTTAAATAATACAATGTTGCTGGCGAAGTATTTTGATAAACGCAGTAATATAAAGAAGCAGCCATGGGCATATTTTCATATAGGATATCCTCCGATGTATTTTCTGTACAATGTATTAGAACTGGCTTTTCAACGATTTACAGGGTTTTATACGGTACATGGACCGTCTCCTCTTAAGAAAAGTACTTATCAGAAATTATGGGAGCTGGAACCGGAATTATTGTCTGATGTATGCAGTCATCCGTTCAGACATAGGGAAGATGTGAGCCAGTATGTATTGCGGGAATATCAGAAACTGAGTGGAGAATTTGTTCCGGAGAATGTACAGAAAATATGCGGATATTATGATGCAGAGCAGACGAATGACAGATTAGTGCGAAGTATTCTCAGACAGAAAAAGAAAATAATCTGTATTAACGACAGTAATCATGAGATTGATTTTGAGAAAGTAAAAAAAGAAATTAATCAGGCTTTTGAACAGGTTTTTTCGGAAAAATCATCTTTTGAAAATAGTATCTGAGAGATACTTGAGTTACAAAATTAAGATAAGAAAGGTATAAAAATGAATATTCTGCTGGTCGGAGGCTCCTGCAGCCTGATAAACAGTATGATCCTGAAATTAAGAAAAGAGGGACACAGAGTTTGTCTGCTGACTGGAGATAAGTATAGACATAATAAATATGAAAGAGTATTTGAAAAATATGAGTTTTCTTATGATTGCGAGAATCTGAATGACATTTTGGAAAGTGTAAATGCAGATGTAACCATTCTTATGGGTGCATTTGATACAAATTACCATTGGGATGGAGAGGAAAGAGAGACAGTTCCTTTTATTTCCCATCTTGTTAACATTCTGGTATCTTATTCAATGACCAATAAAAAGAGATTAATCTTTCTTTCTTCTGACGAAATTTATAACGGAAATTATACGGAAGATATAAAGGAAGAAGAACCCTTTTCCGGAGTGGGAATCAGAGCAGGTGCACTGTCACAGGCAGAAAACATCTGTGAGAACTTTAGGGTGAACAGAGGTCTGGATATTATAACTCTGCGTCTGGATCATCTCTACAATATTCCGAAAGAGAGAAAAGACGTAAATAATATTTGTGCAGATATGTGTCTGAACTGCATGTGTGACGGGCATATTAAGGCAAAAACAGACCATACATTTTCACTTCTCTATGAAAATGATGCAGTAGAGTATATTTACCAGTTTATAAAAACCAGCAACCACAAATATAGTCTTTATAATTTATCTTCTAATGATGTAGTAAGTGAAGTAAAACTTGCAGCTATGATTCAGAAAGCTATGGAAATCGAATCGAATATTGTCGCTTTTTCCGACAGTAATGGAAGATGTGTTTTGTCGGGCAATCGTTTTGAAAGAGAATTTGGAGTTCATGCATTTGGTAATCTTGAGAAGAATATAAAAGACATGGTTTCTTATATGAAGAAACATGAATCAGTTTTCCTGAAGGGGGATGACTTAAAGCTTTCATGGTGGAAAAAGCTTTATGAAAAATGGAAATGGCTGATCAGGATACTTTTTCCGTTTTTCGAGAATCTGGTATGTTTTGTTCCGTTTTTCATGATGAATAACAGGACTGTGGGCAGTGAATATTTTGCAAATCTGGATCCGTTTCTTTTGTATGTGCTGCTATTTGCAATTGTATATGGGCAGCAGCAGGCGACGTTTTCTGCAATATTGGCAGTTGCAGGTTATATGTTCCGGCAGATGTATACCAGAAGTAGTTTTGAGGTACTGATAGATTATAACACTTATGTCTGGATCGCACAGCTTTTTATCCTGGGGCTTGTAGTAGGATATATGAGAGACCAGATACGTATCATGCGCCTGGAGAGTCAGGAACTGGAAGAACATTTGCACAGACAGATTGTGAATATCCAGGATATTAATGAAAGTAATGTCCGTGTAAAAGAGGTCATGGAGCAGCAGCTGATCGACCATAAGGACAGTATCGGTAAAATTTACAGCATTACAGCAGGACTGGAACAGCGTATGCCGGATGAGGTTATTTTCTATGCAGTGGAAATGTTGGGAAAACTTATGAAGACAAAGGATGTAGCCCTCTATAATGTGGTCAGTAAAGATTATGCCCGTATCTTTTCTGCAAGTTCCCAAAAGGCGAGAAGTCTTGGAAATTCAATCCGTTACAGGGAGATGACGGACATTTATGATGCATTAAAAGAGCAGAAGGTATATATTAATAAAAAAATGGATGAGCAGTATCCACTTATGGCAAGAGGAATCTACGAAGGTGAAGAGGTACAGATGATCGTTATGATGTGGGGACTAAGCTGGGAAAAAATGACCCTTGGACAAGCCAATTTTCTTACAGTCGTCAGCTATCTGATTCAGAATGCAGTCCTCAGGGCACAGAGATATATGCAGGCACTGGAAGAGAAGCGTTATAGCCAGAATTCCAGAATCCTGGAACCGGAAGCATTTGAGTCCCTGGTTCAGGCATATATGAAGGCAAAACTGAAAAATCTTGTAGAATGTGTATTAATTAAAGTAGATGTTCAGAACTTGGAATATCAAAAAACGGATGAGCAGATGTCCGGATATATGAGGGACAGTGATTACATGGGAATGCTGCCTGATGGAAATCTGTATGTCCTGCTTACCAACACAACCAGAGAGGGTGCTGTTATTGTACAGGACAGATTTGAGAAGAATGGCTATAAAACAGAATACGTGGAGATGATGTCAGTATGTCACAGAGAATGAAGTTGTTTATTTTCCTGCTGATCATAAATCTGATCGTGGTTGTGTTCTATCTGATCTGGAATTATATCTGCAGAAAAGAAAAAATCGGAAGTGTATGGATGAAGGCAGTTATGATGCTTTTATGTCCGGTGACAGGTCCTGCGTTTGTATTCCTGTCATTCCTGCTTTTTAAGTTATTTTCTTCCCAGGGTATGGATTTGTCGGACGTTGTATTTAGCAAAGACAGGAAAGAGAATTTCCTCCGTCCTGATGAGGAAATGGAGAGAAATATGGTCTCTTTGGAAGAAGCCCTGGAAGTTACAGATAAGAAGAGCCTTCGTACTTTGATGCTGAATGTGATCAGAGGAGATTACCGCAATTCTCTTGCGGCGATTAATCTGGCATTAAACAGCGAGGATTCAGAGACTGCCCATTATGCAGCATCTGTTCTTCAGGATGTATTGAATGATTTTCGAAGTAAAGTACAGACAGATTATCTTTTATGCCAGGAAGAAAATGAACAGCAGGTGGAAAATTGTATAAAACTTGTTGAATATATGAATCCGATTCTGGAACAGCAGGTACTTACAAATCTGGAACAGCGTTCCATGGCAGAGAGGATGCAGGAGGTGTTGCAAAAAGCCTGGGAATTTGATAAGATAAAAATCAGCAGTACTGTCTATGAAAAGGTCTGCCAGCGCCTGTTGGAAGTAAAGGATTATGAGAAATGCACACTGTGGTGTGACCGGGCAATGGAACAATATCCGAGAGTTTTGTCTAGCTATACCTGTCAGATGAAACTCTATTTCTCATGTGGAAAGAAAGAGAAGTTCTTTCAGGTTATGCAGGAACTTCGAGATTCGGATATTGCGATTGATAATGAAACCCTTGAACTGATCAGAACATTTATGTAGAGTAAAAGGATGAACAGATATGTCAATGACAACTCTGGTTATATTAAGATTTGCAGGTATATTTGCTGCTTATACAGGTTTAACAGTTTTGTTACCTGCGATTATGTTTCGTCGGATACTGGTAGGCAGAGGACTGTCAGAGCAGTTTCTGATGTGTTATACATTTGGAAATTTTTATATTATAAATATTGTGTTTGCAGTCCAGCTTTTGCATATTTCAGGTTTCTGGGCACTTGTATTGTTTACTGCTGTACCAGGGATTCTGATCTGGAGCAGGGTGAACAGGGTTTCTCTAAGAGAACTCTGCATAAAGACAGGAATTATCTGTAAGAAAATACTTCAGGGAAGTATGGGAATGAGGGGGGCTTTATACAGAGTCTGTAACAGGATTAAGGCAGTATTAAAACGCTCAGTCCGTCTGTTTTATTACAAAGTAATCTGTAATACGCTTCAGTGGATTCTGGTAGGGGCAGTTATTATAGCTTTGTTCTGGATTTATGGAAGAAACCTGTTGCTCACTTATGGATATTGTGCTTCAGATATACCGGTACATTTGAACTGGATTAATGAGATGGTCAGAGGAAATCTTTTTTCAGATGGTGTATATCCGTTTGGATTTCACTGTATGATATATTATCTTCATACAGTTTTCAGGGTTGATACGTATGCGATTCTGTGTGTGTTCTATCTTGTACAGGTATTCTTTATTCATATGGTACTTCTTGCTGTGATGAAATTGTTATGCAGATCATTGTATCTGCCATATGCAGGAGTGCTTGTATATATATTGGGAAATCTCTGGGCAAAACAGACATATAGTCGTTTTGGGGCATCACTGCCCCAGGAATTCGGAATGATTTTTGTGATTCCGTCTGTTTACTTCCTGATCAGTTTTTTTCAGACAGAGAAGGAGAAACTGAAAACCAGAGAAACAAAGTTGCTCTCAGGATGCTTTGCGCTGGCATTTTCGCTGACTCTGGCGATTCATTTTTATGGAACTATGATTGCAGGGCTTTGCTGTATTGGAATTGCTGTCGGTTTTTGTCCGCGCTTTCTGAATAAAGAGTATTTTAAACGAATTATGATGACTGGTATTATCAGTGTATTTCTGGCTGTGCTTCCTATGGGGATTGCATTTGCAGGAGGAACACCTCTGCAGGGCTCACTTGGCTGGGGATTAAGCGTCATCAATGGTGGCAAATCAGATACTGAGGATAAAGAAGCTTCTTCAGAGGATAAAACAATCCAGAATATAACCATGGAAGAGATGGCAGCGCGTCTGAATGAAAACTCGAAGAATAATATTAAAAGTAATAATGCGAAATCAATGAAGACAAAAAGGATTCCTGCTATGACGGAAACTCCTGAATCCACTTTTGCAGATAAAGTCAGAGAAATTTCGGAGAAAATAAAAAACATCTGGAATATGATGGCTCAGCGTATCGGGGAATTTATCATAAACTTGCCGAAACAATGGTGTGCATATGCGGTACTTATCGGAATTGCAGTTGTCATTCTGCTTGGTCTGATATTTATTATCCTGCGAAAGACTACTTATGGTGAGATGCTTATGTCAGCAGGATTCTGTATGGGAATTCTCACATTGCTGCTCTGTGCATCAGGGCTCGGACTTCCGATGCTGATGGATCCTGCCAGATGTAGTATTTATTATGTGTATCTTCTGATATTAACGCTGACAGTTCTGGTGGATGGAATTCTTTATCTGATTTTTATGTGTCGTTTATTTACAATTCCGCGAAATGTGTTATCTTTTATCTTGACTGTGTCCATTGTTGGGAGTATGATCCATCAGGGAATGATCAAAATGCCGGGATTTGGTTCAGATTATGTATCTAATGGAGCATTGACGTGTCTGTCGAATATTATTAAAGAAAATGAAGACAAGACATGGACGATTGTATCAGCAAATGATGAGACACAGATGGGGCTTGATCATGGCTGGCATTACGAGACAATTAGCTTCCTTCGAAATATGGAGTATATGAATAAAGACACTAAATTGATTATTCCGACAAAGAATGTATACTTCTTTATAGAAAAAATCCCGCTGAATTATGCGGTACTTTACTCAGGCAGTGGTCAGTCCATTTCGAAAAAGGCAGCCAGCCAGTCATTACCAAATTCAGGTGGAATAACTATGTATCAGGGGGAGGGAAGATGGATTCTGATGTCCCGGATGTATTACTGGGCACAGGCATTTAAGGAGAGATATCCCAATGATATGAAGGTATATTATGAATCAGAAGATTTTGTGTGTTATGTAATGCCACAAAATATGTATCATCAGTATAATTTTGCAATAGATTACGGTTATAATCAGTTCCGGACACAGGAGGATAAAAATTAATATAATGGTTTCCAAAAGAAATTTTTTCAGTATTACAATCATGATGTTTGTTCTTTTGTTTTTGTTTCAGTTTTCTATGGTTATCAGAGACAGACAGAACACATATGATGTAAATTCAAATTTCACGACAAGGCAGAAAGATGGTAAAAATGTCTGGAAAAATAAACAGATAGATCCTGTGGCTGTCAGAACAACAGACAGAAGCTATGCCCTTTTTGTGGGAGACAGTTCATCGGATATGGCTACAGCCGTAAGCAGATGGTGCATTTATGCAAAGTGGGATATGGCACAGTGCAGAAATCTGGAGGATTACCAGGAGAATGATAAGGCATTGCCGGGGATGCTGATACTGGAATCAGAGAAATATGCACTTGGTGATAATCTGGAAAAATTAGAGAAACTGGAACAAAAAGGTGTGATCATTGTTTTTGGATGTCTGGAAAATCCAAAGAATATTGAAAAAAATCAGGAACTGATGGATTTTCTGGGGATTTATAAGGTTGTGTCTGAGAAAACAAAACTGACAGGTGTGAAACTTTTTGAAGGTCTTCTGCTGGGCGGAGAAGTAGTCTATGAAACTCCGAAGGAAAAAGAAGAGAAAGAACGTCAGGATCTGCAGCTGGAGATACCATGGTATCAGGTAGGAAGCGGTACGAAAACATATATGGTCGGACTTTTGGATCATAGTAAACAAAAAACTCAGGTGGAGAATGAAGATCTTCCTACGATTTTGTGGAGAAATGGAATCAAGGGTGGAAGTGTTTTTTGTATAGTGGGAGACTATATGAAGGACAGCACAGCACTGGGACTGTTGAATGGTATGATAACAGAGGCTTCTGAGTATTATATTTATCCGGTAGTAAATGCCCAGAATCTCTCAATGATCAATTTTCCGGCATTTGCAGATGAGAATGATGAAGAAATGATGAAACTGTACAGTCAGTCTGTGACAGGTATGACCAGAGATATTATGTGGCCATCACTGATATCCATTGTAGAAAAAGGAAAGCTGAAAATGACCTGCTTTATGCAGCCACAGGCAGATTATGAAGATGGTATAGAGCCGGATACAAAAGATATGATATTTTACCTGAAGCAGATGAAAGAGCAGGAAGCGGAAGTAGGACTTTCTCTTGAGTATAAAAATGCAGGTTCTTTGCGGGAAAAACTGGATCAGGATGCAGACTTTTTTCAGAAATCGGACAGCAGTTATAAATATGGAGCTGCTTTTGCGGAAGAAAGGGATTTGGATACGATAACAGGATTGATGAATACTGAATTGTTGAAAAATGTAAGTACACTGGTATGTGAATATACAGAGAAAGAGCCGGTGGTTTCTTATTGTACGGATTCTGTAACTTTACAGTCTGTGACAAGTGATGGGATGAATTACAGTTATAGTGATGATATTCGGATGAGAAGTATCCAGAGTTCGCTGGCATATACGAATGTTATGTTAAATATGCATGATATTTTCTGGCCGCAGCAGAAAACTGACAGATGGCAGATTATGCAGAAGCATTTTTCCAGTAATATCCTTACCTATTGGAAAAAATTTACAGGTTTTGACAGTATGACTCTTTCAGAAAGCAACACTAGAATCAGAACTTTTCTGAATCTGGATTTCTCAGAGTCCAGAACAGAGAATGAGATTACGTTGGAAACTTCTGAGAAAGGAAGCTGGTTTCTTCTCAGGACGCATGGAGAAGAAATCGCAGAAATAGAAGGCGGTACAGAAAAGGAAATAGAAGATGGAACTTATCTGATCCAGGCGCAGGATACTACTGTGAAGATTCAGATAAAAACATCAGGACTTCATTATGACAGATAGCTGTTATGACAGAGAGGAAATGAGCAGAAAAGTATGAAAGTTTGTATTGTGGCAGAGGGCTGTTACCCATATGTGGTCGGAGGTGTTTCCGGCTGGATCAACAGTCTGATCAGATCTTTTCCGAATGTAGAATTTATATTGCTGGCAATTGTGGCGAACAGATCCTTCAGGGGGAAATTTGTCTATGAGCTGCCGGAAAACCTTACACAGGTTTATGAAGTATATCTGGATGACTGTGAATGGGAAAGCGGAAACAGAAAAAGAAAATCTTTAAGGCAAGTCCATCTCTCTCATAAAGAATATGACGAAATGCTGAATATGGTGCTGAACCGGAGGACAGACTGGGGTGTGATTTTTGACCTGTTTCACAGAAAGCATCTTTCTGTAGATGATTTTCTTATGGGGGAGGATTTCTTCAGGATTGCCAGGGAGTGCTATGACCGTAATTATTCAAATATTAATTTCTCGGATTTCCTCTGGACGCTGCGCTCCATTTATCTGCCGATGTTCTGGACACTGAGAATGGATGTACCGAAGGCGGATTTGTATCATTGTGTGGCCACCGGTTATTCTGGAATTCTTGGAAGTATGGCAAAACATTTTCATGGAAGTTCATTACTGATCTCCGAGCATGGGATTTATACCAGAGAAAGGGAGGAAGAACTGATCAAAGCTTCCTGGGTAAGGGGAGTATATAAGAATATCTGGATTGAACAGTTTAAGAAGATGTCACTTCTTGCATATGAAAAGGCAGATATGGTAACCTGTCTGTATGACCATGCAAAGGACCTGCAGATAGAATTGGGATGTCCGCCTGAGAAGATCAGGGTGACACCAAATGGGATCAATACACAGACGCTTGCAGATCTTCCAGGCAAGACAGAAGAAGAGAAGCAGTTTATCAATGCCGGGGCTGTACTTCGTGTAACTCCTATCAAAGATGTTAAAACCATGATACAGGCATTTGCTTTTGCCAAAAAAAAAGTAAAAAATATGAAGCTCTGGATTATGGGACCGGCAGATGAAGATAAAAAATATGCAAAAGAATGTTATGATCTGGTAGAATCCCTTGGGGTTCAGGATGTGGAATTCACAGGAAGGGTTAATGTAAAGGATTATCTGGGCAAGATGGATTTCACACTGCTTACCAGTATCAGTGAAGGACAGCCTTTGACAATCCTTGAGAGTTATGCGGCTCACAAACCTGTAATTGCCACAGATGTGGGAAATTGCAGGGAACTGATCTATGGAAATAATGACGGATTTGGGGAAGCGGGAATCCTCACACACATTATGAATATAGAAGAGATCGCCCATGCAATGGTTACCATGTCTGTAAATGAGAAAGACAGAAGGCGTATGGGAGAAGCAGGATACAGACGTGTAAATGCACTTTACAGGATTGATCAGATGAAGGAAGTATACAGAGAAATATACAAAGGATTTTCAGATAGACAGAATCTTTCGTGGACAGAGGAACCCTTTCAGATCAGTGTGTATGAAAAGATGATGTAAATGAAAGCATAATGTGACTGAGATCGGGATAACAAACATAAGATAAGCAATTACGGGATGGAGGGGACATATGGCAGGAATAGGTGTAAAACTTACAAATATCTATAAAAAGAATACGCTGACTACTGATATCATAGGTGCGGGATACAGTATGGTCGTTACAATCGCCCCCATGCTGCTGGTGATCGGTGCGCTTATGATCATGGAGTATTTTCTGGATTTCTCTTCAGTAGGTTATGTTACAAGAGAACTGTTTTCCTGTACGGTTCTGTATATATTTATTTTTTCCCTGCTTACGGCGTCTCCATTTAACTCTGTATTATCCAAATATATGTCAGATGTGATCTATGAAGAGACATATGAAGATATTTTGCCGTGCTATTATGTGGGCATGCTTTTGAATATTTCACTGAGTGCTCTTGTGGGAATTCCATTCTGTATCCGGGAGTATCTGGTTGGAAAAGTGGGCATTATTTATGTTTTTACAGGTTATTGCGGATACATTGCCCTGGTTCTTGTGTTCTATTCTATGTTGTACCTGTCTATCTGTAAGGATTACAAAAAAATATCATTCTTCTTTGCCGTTGGTATGACAGTGACAGTGTTTTTATCTTTTCTGCTTGTAAAAGTATTTCATTGGGGTATTACATATGGAATGCTGTTTTCGCTGACAATTGGATTTTGGCTGATCGCCTGTCTGGAAATGTCGGTAGTCCGGAGTTATTTTAAGGAAAACAGTGGAAAATACAGACAGGTTCTGATCTATTTTAAGGAATATTGGCCGTTGGTGATTACAAATTTTCTTTACACTTTAGGACTTTATGTACACAATTTTGTTTTCTGGACAACAGATCTTCACATGATAGTAGTAAAATCTTTTGTATGTGTGACAACATATGATATGGCAACCTGTCTTGCAATGTTTACAAATATCTCTGCAAGTGTTATCTTTATCAGTAGAGTTGAGATGTATTTTCATGGCAGATATAAAGCATACTCAGAAGCCGTTATCGGTGGAAGAGGAGCTGATATTGATATTACAAAGAAGGGGATGTTCCGTGCTCTTTCCGAAGAGCTTATGAGTCTTGCCAGAGTGCAGTTTATTATTACGCTGGTGATCTTTCTGATCTGTATGATTTTTCTTCCGCAGCTTGGTTTTGGAGGAATGACAATGAGGATATATCCCTGTCTGGCGTCAGGATATTTTATCTTGTTTCTGATGTATGCGGAGATTATTTTCATGTATTATTTTAATGACATGAAGGGTTGCGTATTGACGGGACTGGTGTTTTGCCTTATCACACTGGTGGGAAGTATAATATCTTCTCATTTTACAGAGATATGGTATGGGGCGGGGCTTGTTGTCGGGAGCTTTGCCGGATGGACAGTGGCTTATGGAAGACTTCGGTGGATGGAGAAACATCTGGATGTCCATATATTTTGTAACGGTCATCTGCTGAAGAAGAAAAAAGGTGATTGTCCGTCACCAAAAGTATTTGACAGATATGAATAGTAAGAAAGGAACGAAAGAAAAAAATGGAAGTGGGAGATATACTGAGGTTATTTGTGATCGTATCAGGAGTGTTTATGGTTGTGAGGGCAATTCTGTCACTTGCAAAGAGAAAGATGACAGAACCATTTTGTCTTGAATGGGTGTTTTTGTCTGCATTAATGATTCTTTCAGGTGCACTTTTAAATCCATCTCAGATGAAGCGTTATGTCAGTACACGCGGACTGATTCTGACTATAATAATTGTGTCAGGTGTTCTGTGGGGATTATGGTTTATCAGTACGCAGGTTTCTATCCTGAAAAGAAAAAATCAGGAGCTTGCCATGCAGGTTTCTTTATTAAACAATGATTACGAGAAAATCATCAAAGAACTGGAAAAATTAGAGAAAGAGAAATAAAAATATGAAAAGAGTACTGTTTGTAATTAATACTCTTGGAGGTGCAGGTGCAGAGAAGGCATTACTGGAACTGCTCAAAAGATTTACCCCGGACCGGTATGAGGTGGATCTGTACGTGCTTCTGGGACAGGGAGAACTGATCAGTCAGGTGCCGGGTTATGTAAATATTCTGAACAGGGACTATACGGCAGAATCAGTTCTTTCAGCAGAGGGAAAGAAAGAATTGAACAGAAAGGTTCTCAGACGATTATTTATACACAGGGCATTATTGAAAAATATACCATATCTTATAAAAAATACGTTTTCCATGCTTGGCAGAAAAAAAATATATCCGGACAAGTTTTTATGGCGTATCATGTCAGACAGTGGTATGAAACTGAATAAAAGCTATGATATGGCAGTTGCTTATCTGGAAGGTGGGGCTACATATTTTGTCCATGATCATGTTAAGGCCAGGAAGAAGTTCACATTCCTGCATGTTGATTATAAATATGCAGGCTACAGCAGGGGACTGGACAGGGACTGTTACCTGGACTTTGACAGGATCTTTACAGTATCAGGGGAAGTAAAGAGTGTATTTGACAGTGTATATCCGGAATGCCGGAATAAAACCTTTATTTTCCATAATCTGATCGACAGAGAGGAAATATACAGAAAATCAGAACTTCCCGGTGGATTCAGTGATACATACACCGGAAAGCGTATACTGACAGTGGGAAGGCTGACTGCACAGAAAGCGTATGAAGTAGCTGTTGACGCGATGAAGCTCCTGAAGGATCAGGGGATAAAAGCACGCTGGTATGTTCTGGGCGAGGGAGAATTACGAAATAAGCTTCAGCAGAAAATAGACAGTCTTGGACTGAAGGAAGATTTTCTGTTGCTGGGTGCGAAGGAGAATCCTTATCCATATTATAAGCAATGTGATCTGTATGTGCATGCGACCCGGTTTGAGGGGAAAAGTATTGCAATACAGGAAGCTCAGGTTCTGGGCTGTACGATTCTGGTATCTGATTGCAGCGGAAACCGGGAACAGGTGGAGAATGGGACGGATGGTATACTGTGTCAGCTTTCACCGGAGGATATCAGCAGGAAGATAGCTGAACTGCTGGGAAATGAAGAGAAATGCAGAGAATATGGAAAAAAAGCTACAGTCCGGATATCCGATGAACAGGGAGATATCTTGAAACTGTTTGAGATAGTATAAGAAGAGAGAGAGGCATCTATGGATAACAGAGAGAACGTCAGAAAAGAATCAAAAAAAGCAGTTTTAATTATTATTCCGGCATATAATGAGGAAAAAAACATTGTACCGCTTCTGGAAAAACTGGAACAGCCGGAGATTACACAGTTTGCAGATATACTGGTCGTGAATGATGCGTCTCAGGATGAGACAAATCATGTGACTAAAAAGAGAAACCATACGGTGATTACCAATGTATTTAATCTGGGTTATGGGAGTGGTCTGCAGCTTGGTTATAAATATGCGGTGCGTAAAGGATACAGCTATGTTATACAAATGGATGCAGACGGTCAGCATGACGTATGTAACCTTCTGGAAATCTATAAGGAATTGCAGAAAGAGGATGAGAATGGGAAATTGCCGGATATTGTCCTTGGTTCAAGATTTATGGAAGGAAGTTCTGAATATACGGTCTCATGGGCAAAGAAAATTGCATTTGTATGGTTTCGTGCAATTCTGAAACTTGGAACAGGGAAAAAAATAACAGATCCGACTACAGGTCTTCAGGGACTGAACTGGAAAACTTTTCTTTTTTATTCAAAATATAATAATTTTGATGACAAATATCCAGATGCAAATATGCTTATGCAGATGTTGCTGCTTGGATTCAGAGTCAGAGAGATTCCGGCAGTGATGCATGTCAGAACTGCCGGTGTCAGTATGCATTCCGGCCTTAAACCGATCGTTTATATGTTCAGGATGACTGTTTCTATTCTGGCTGTGTGGATCAGGGAAAAGATTCTTAAGATGGATGAGGATAAAATACGTGAGCTGGAAAAATATAATGAATAAAAACAACTGGGTATTCCAACAGGTGGAACTCATCGAGAGTAATGTCTGTCTGGAAAATCCAGGAAGAGGATGGTATGGAATCTATACGTTTGTTGTTCAGGATTCCATAAATCCAGAAGAACTGAGATGGAGTCTGAGAGATGGAGAACTTCTTGCACTGGTATTACTGGATATCAGTATATATCGCAGTATGCAACTGGATGAGAATGCCCTGAATAATATCAGAAGCATTCTCAGTTTTTTTATGTATTACAAAAAAGATGTGATTCTGCGGCCGGTTTATGATCGGGAAGGAAAAGGGCGTGAATGTGAGCCGGATAGTTTTGAACAGGTGCTGGAGCATTTACAGCAGATTGGTGGTTTGCTCCGGGATATGCAACATTCGGTATTCATCTTCCAGGGGATGCTTGTCGGAAGCTGGGGAGAAATGCATGATTCCAGATATCTGTCACCAGAGTGTATCAATCGAATGTGGAACTGTATGCGGCAGTATTTGGGAGATGAGATATATCTTGCTGTACGTACTCCGGCGCAGTGGAGAACTTTGAGAAGTGAAAAAGAATTCAGACAAAAGAAATATGCGCATCTGGCATTATTTGATGATGGGATTCTGGGTTCCATGACTCATCTGGGAACCTTTGGAACTGAACTCAGGGAGGCGGCAGGCTGGGCACAGGCGTGGACAAGAAAAGAGGAAATGGAATTTGTTAATTGTCTTACGGAAGATATGCCATGTGGTGGAGAAGTAGTAGCCTGTACTGAGAACGACAGAATGTATGAGGCAAAGTTCATAGTCAACGAGTTAAAAAAGATGCATATTACTTATTTGGACAGTACCCATGATATGAAAGCACTGGATTTATGGAAAAGTATATCGTGGGATGGATTTGATAATTTGAAAATATGGAAGGGATACAGCCTCTATGAGTATATAGGAGAACACCTGGGATATCGGCTTGTAGTGCGAACTGTGGAGTTGAAACCGATTCGAAGAGGAAGAGCAGAATTTATGTTTGAAATTGAGAATACCGGGTTTGGAAGGGTATTTCAGGAAACAGAATTGTTTCTGATAATGAAAAACAGGAATGAGACCAGAGAAGTTCCGATATCCATGGATATGAGAAAAATCCAGGCAGGAACCAGGATATGTGGAAAAACAGTGATTAAATTAATGGAGGGCAGAGTATCCTTGAAACTTCAGAGAAAAAAAGATGGACGGATCATTCATTTTGCAAATAAAAACAGTACAGACACCCTTTACCTGGGAAGTCTGCACTGTGGAAAAATTTATCTTAGTGAAGAATAAGAGTACCTACAGGAACTGTCTTGCTGTTTTCTGCCCCCTGATTGGCAAAGTGGATAGAATTTTCTGTGTATGGATCTTCCATACGCAGTGAAATGGAGTAAGTTCCTTTTCTCAGGGAACGGATATCCAGATCTGTTTTAAATGTGGAGCAGTCATTGCCTGCTATGGTACGGTTGTCAATATTTGTTTCTATTTTCTTTGATTTTCCGGTACTTTCATCAGTGAGGAACAGAACAGTATCGAATCTGGTATATGCGGAAGAAAATCCTGTGTTTGCAATTGTTATATAAAGAGAGGCTGTGTCACTCAGGTCGGAGTGAAAATCAACAGAGGATTCTTTCATAACATACCGATAACCAAGGTGTGTACTTATATAATCGTACCCTGTACATCCGGAAAAAACGTCTGTCCGTGATCCTGTATAAGTGGAATTCTTCCATTTATACAGAACTGCGGGATCGTGTTCGGAATTCAGGTAAGATATATGCATCTGTGAAAGGTCGGCAATCGCATTGTTCAGATCGTTATATTCATTATCAACTGTAACCTCACCCCCATTAGGAACATATTGGCAGAGTTTGTACTGGAAAAGAAGTTCCTCACTTCGTGTGCCTTGCTCATCCAGCTTACTGTCCGGCTGTAAAGGGGTATCATCGTAAGTACCCAGATCATAAACAGAACCAAGCATGCCGTCATTAAAAAGACTGAGTCTTGCCTGCAGGCTGCCATTGCCGGCATCTGTACTGGACAGGGGCGTTCTGGTGCGGAGTATGCCACGCAGCTGACCAGGAGTGCGGACTGCCAGAAAAATATCAGAGGAAATATTCTGATCAAGTGCTTCTATAATCTGTCTTATCTGATTAATATCTCCGTAATTGGAATGATTCATTTCTCCAGTATTTCCTGTTAGAGTACCCTGAAGAATATAAACACAGTCTGCATATTTGTTGACAGTAGAAGAAATCTGGGAAATATGATTCTTTATCTGAGGCAGGTCAGATGGTTCCGTGGACAGAGCCTGTCCATCCCAGTCATACAGAAAACGGAGGATGACTTGTTTTTTTGCCCGAACACATTCTTCCAGTATTTTATCCAACTGATTTTGGGCATTTGTGCTTATGCTGGTATTGGAGTAATTTTTCAGATTAATCTCCAGAAGCATTAGAGGATATGGATTGGAAGCGCAACTTTTTCTGCACCAGGCAGCAGATTTCTCCGGCTTCTGATTATCTGAAAGAATGTATCCGCTCAACTGATAGAAACCACGATATGGGTTGTCCAGTTCACGGGAGGATTCTTCTGTCATTGCAGGAGTGTATTTTACATTTAGCCGTCTGATGGAGATTATGTGGTAGAGACATAATACAGCCAGCACCGAGCAGATAACAAAAAAAAGACTGTGCAGGATGATTGATGATTTTTTTTTCATGAATATTTGCTCCTTATACTTGAAAATATCTATACATATAACTATGAATTGACTATAATGTATTATAACCAAAAAGAAAGGATAAGTGAAGATTGAAACAGAAATCCAGGACAGAATACTCTGTTATGAATACGACAGTAGCTTTTGCAGCACAGGCGACTGCAATCCTCATGGGTTTTTTTACAAGGGTTGTTTTCACAAGGATGCTCAGTGAAGGTTATGTAGGAATTAATGGTTTGTTTACAGATATATTAAATATATTTTCTTTGTCAGAACTTGGGGTCGGAACAGCAATCACATATGCTCTTTACGCTCCTATAGCCAGAAGAGATATAAAAAAACAACAGATCCTGATGCGGATGTTTCGGAATTTCTACAGGATAACAGCGGGCTTTGTTCTGCTTGCCGGCTTATGCCTGATACCATTTCTGGATATTTTGATGAAGGATCGTCCAGATGTGAATCATCTGATTATAATTTATCTTCTGTATCTGCTTAATTCCGTTGTTTCGTATTTATTGATTTATAAAAAAACACTGGTAGATGCCCATCAGATGAATTATATTACGGTGATGTATCATAATGGTTTTCTTGTACTACAAGATATCCTTCAGATTATAGTATTGTTTTTGACACGAAACTTTATCCTGTTTCTTGTTATTGCGGTTGTATGTACCATAATCGGAAATATCTGTATGTCCCGAAAGGCAGACAGGCTATTCCCATATCTGAAAGAACCGTGTAAGGAGCAGCTTCCACAGGAAGAACGTCATGATATTTTAAGGAATGTAAAGGCAATGCTGATGCATAAAATTGGTAATGTAGTAGTAAATAATACAGATAATCTGCTGATCTCAAGTTTTGTGGGAATTATCAGTGCAGGGATTTATTCCAATTATTATCTGATCATAGGATCAGTCAGGCAGGTTCTGGAGCAGGCAATGCTGGGAGTTGCGGCAAGTGTGGGAAATCTTGGTGTGACGGAAGAGAACGAAAAGATAGGACGGATTTTTGACAGTCTGTTTTTTATAGGGTACTGGCTGTTTGGCTTTGCAGGTGTCTGTTTGCTGGAACTGCTGAATCCTTTTGTGAAGCTGGCATTTGGTAAAAAATATTTATTTCCAAAGGAAATTGTTTTGATACTGTGTATTAATTTTTTTATTAATGGGATGAGACGTGCAGTGCTGATTTTTAAGGAATCTATGGGACTGTTCTGGAATGATCGATACAAAGCGATAGCTGAAGCAGTGTTAAATCTGGTAATTTCCATTCTGCTGGTTACATATTTTGGTGTGGCAGGAGTATTTGCAGGTACATTCTGCAGTACAGTACTTACTTCTGTATGGGTAGAACCCTATGTGATTTATAAATACAGACTGAAAAAGCCTGTTACCGGTTTCTTTGTAAAATATGCAGGATATCTGGGGGTGATGGCTGCAGTATGGGGAATAACGGAATATTTTTGCAGATTTATTTCCGGACAGGCATTTATGATTCTGGTATGCAGACTGGGAATCTGCCTGATTGTGCCGAATATTTTATTGTGGTTTGCCTACAGGAGAACTGCAGAGTGGAAAGTATTATGGAATTTACTGAAAAAAATTGTAGAAAAAGTTTTTATAGGAGATAAAAGATGACAGCTTTGGAAAAACAACAGAAAAAGATTTCTGTGATCATACCTGTATACAATGCAGAAAAGTACATCAGAGAAACTCTGGACAGTATTATAAAGCAGAGTTATAAAAATCTGGAAATTATATTGATAGATAATGGATCAAAGGACAGAAGTCCTGATATTATACAGAAATATGAAGCAAAATACCCGGAGATCCATATGATTGAAGGATCGGGAAAGGGTCCAGGAGCTTCAAGAAACAGAGGGCTGAAGCTTGCGAAGGGTGACTACATTGTGTTTGCCGATGCAGATGATTATCTTCCTGATAAGGAGATATTCTGTAAATATATAAATCTTGCAGGGCAGACAGATGCGGATATTGTTGTCAGTAATTATGCAAGATTGTGGAAAGATAAAATATTGCCGGCTACTAAACATCAATCATTTGCATTATGTAGTCCATCATCTGAAGAATTCAGATTTCAGGGATTTTTCTCAGTAGGAACACTTTCTTATGCGTGGGGGAAATTATACAGAAGAGAGTTCCTGAGAAATCATCAGATTTATTTTGCGGATCTTTCTTATGCAGAAGATAAACTGTTTAATATGCAATGTTATATCTGTGATGCGAAGTATGCATTTCTGGAAGATATAGGGTATATTTACAGAAAAAATGATATGTCAGTTTCCTGGCAGTATCGTCCGGATTCTGTAGAAAACTGGTTCAAACTTGTATGTGAACTGAAAAGCTGGATAGAGAAAAAAGACAAGGATCCGAAAGAATATACTTCACTGATTGGATATTTGCTTATTTTTGCGGCATTTTTTGACGGAAAAATGGAATATATGCAGCATAAAAAATCTCTGTGGGCTGTCAGAAAGGTTCTTAAGAAATATGGAAGCAATCCGATGGGGAGAAAGGCTTTTACAGAGTTGGCAGACAGAAGGAAAAAACTGCAGATCACGCAAAAATTGTGGAAGATTATGATCCGGACATTTTCGTTGGGAATGAAATGGAGGTGGTATCTGTTGATGTCTGTGGGAATAAAGATCTTGGTTTCCTGCCGGGTAGATGAAAGACTTTCTGATACTGGAATAAGGAAAAAGTAAAGACAGTGGCTCCTGGTCAGGAGTCACTGTTTTCAAAAATATGGATTAATTTTGTCTTCTGATTGATTTTCTTAAAGCTGTGAAGGGTCTGGTGGAATGTTGTATTTCGTACTGTGTAGGTGTTGCGGATAAAACAGATAAATGTGATACACCAGAGTGCAGGCCAGAGGACTGGATAATGGCTGGCTTTTGGAAAGCGGACCTTCATCTGGATGTGTCCTTCTTTGAAATAAGTAAGGAAGTTAACCTTCTGATACGAACTGCTTCCAACCAGTGACTGGGAAATATCGGTTCCCATATCGCCGTCTTTAAGAATCTGTATTATGAAATCATGGCAGTCGTGTGGATTGTACTGTGTCCGGGCGTCTATAGAATCCGGAAGACCTAGATATTTCCTGCAGCATTCCAGAATAATTTCGTACAGATGGCTGATGCGGGATTCTCTGCACCATTCATGAATCTGCCGGAAATTGATTTCTTTTTCATGACGCTTCAGATAAAAGGTAAAATCACAGAGAAGGCGGATACCGAATCCGCTGTACAGATAATGCTTCAGCATATGATGAAGCATATAGAAAGTATATTCTGTAGGCGGCAGGACTGTGTAAGTATATCCGTGGATTGTCTGTGTGGATGCTTTCAGACATTCCGGTGAGAAGACAGAATCCACAAGTTTGTTGGCGGGGCTGTACTGGTACTGGCCAACTACACGATAGTGAAGCTCCAGGAGAAAACGGCGCCCGGTTTTGGGAAATATATAACGGTAGGTTACATGGTGGTCACTGAGTTCATCTTCAGAGATATATCCGTTGCTTTCAAGAATTGCCTGTGCTCTGGCGAGGTCAGAAGGATCAGCCAGATATAGGTCAAGATCTCCAAGCTTACGATATTCAGGAACCGGATAGCAGTCAGCCAGACTCAGACCCTTCAGAAGATAACAGTCAATATTGTTCTTTCTTAAAAGAGAGACGGTAAGCCGGGTGAAATGCTCAATCTGATAATAATCCAGCATCATGCCTTTTACCTGCTGCTTCATGGCAGGATAGACAGAAGCAGACCGGAGATATGGCAGTACAAATGGGACAGTACAATGTTCCTGTGCCAGCTTTGCCAGAGCAGGAAGGTCTTCCGGATGTACGGAAACAGAATGATCAGAACCGGTGCAGATATTTTTTATTATTTTCAGATAAGTATTGTATATTCGTTCCATAGGAGTCTCCTGAAAGTGCGTAAAATGGGTACCGTTCAGAGATTGAATGGCAGTAATAAATAATAGTAAGTATATCATGTTATTGCGTGGAAATAAAGGAAAAGGAAGAGAAAAAGGGAAAATGAAAAAGACAGAAGGTTATGTAGTCAGGAGACTGGAGGATGAATATCTCGTACTTCCGTCAGGAAGAAGAACAGAAGAAGTCAATGAATTCTCCTATGAAAAATGGATGATCATGAGTGATGAAGCTTTCTGAGAAATGCTGACAGTTTAAAACAGAAGGGGCGAACAGGCAGCATAAAAAGCCACAGGGAAGAAACAAATTTGTAGAAAGGATTTCCTACAGTAAATTCTCTGCTGTTACGATTTATAGCAATCAGTTTTCCGATAATCTGATCCTGACGCAGAGGACCTTCCACTTCGTATTGGTTGTCGCCTACCATATAAAAGCCGTCAGATGTTATCCGGCAGATGCGGTGAAGCACGAGGATGCCCTGATCACGCCTGTAGAGGACTACATCATTCCTGTGGCAGTCTGTGTAGTCTGTCTGCTGGATCAGTGCTTCATCCCGTTCGGGAATAAAGAGAGGGTACATGCTGTAACCCTGAGGCTTGATGCGGATAATATTTCCCTCCCGGAGAAGCTGCTCCAGATCGATTTTAACTGGGTCTGATTTTGTGGTATTCATAGTATTTGTCCTTATTCCTGTTATAAAAATAGCTGATGTTCAGAAATAAAGTTCTGAACAGGCGTATTATAACATTAAGAAAACAAAAGGACAACAGAAAGTGTTTTCCAGTTGTAATAAAAAACTGTATGTTTTGCGTAAGCATACTTGACTTTCTGAGGGGATATGGATAAGATAAAGAAAAAGATAAAACCAATGTAAAGGTCATATTTCAGGAAAGGATAATTAATTATGAAAACATATAAGAAGCCGGTAGTAACTGTTGACGCAGGAATGGCAGAGGGTGTTTATGCAGCAAGTGGTGCAAGTCAGGGAACATTAAATGTAACATATCATGGAGTATGGGACAAATGGGGAACTAATGGTGGCAAGGGTCTGGCAATGGCAAACTGGTCAGATCTTAATGGAACAATTACTTTAAATATCACTTTTAATGATACATTAGATCAGGTTGAGACAGATGATGCTTCTGTACAGGAATCCTGGTCAGGTAAGACTGCAACACTGACATTTGCAAGTACAGCATCAAATCCACTGACTATTGGAATTCATCTGAATCATGGAACAAGCATTGATGATCTCAAGATGACAGGATTTACTTATTCTGTGAACTAAAGAGAATATCTGGCTGACAGGAAAAGGGATTGAGTTAGAGTGTTTAACTCAATCCATGAAATTAATTTTAAAATGTCTGTATCATTTCATGAATTTCCACGTCATTTAGTATCTCACATTTCTTATCCCGTATTGCATAAACCCTGTTACAGATATTCAGAACCGTAGGTCTGTGTGTGGTTACAATACAGGTTCTGGGATAGGTATCCTGCATGATATTTCGCAGGACTTTTCGCTCAGTAGCTACATCCAGTGCGGAAGTAGCCTCATCCAGCAGCAGGATCGGTGATCTGCGCAGTAATGCTCTGGCAATGGAGAGCCTCTGTGCCTGACCTTCGGAGAAACCGCCGCCCCGTTCCTTAACGATGCTTTCAATTCCATCCGGGAGTTTTTCCACAAAATCCCATGCGCAGGCAAGTTTCAGCGCTTCAATAATTTCTTCATCTGTAGCATCCTGTTTCACATTTCGCATATTTTCTGCAATTGTTCCTGAAAACATTGTATTTCCCTGTGGTACATAGGAGAATAATTTCCTTGTAGAAGGGGACATATCAATCATGTGTTCATGATCTGCTCCGGCACATATATGAGAAGAACCCTCCTGCGGTGTCAGAAGAGACAGGATCAGGCGCAGCATAGTTGTCTTACCTTCACCGGAAGGTCCTACCAGAGCCACGATCTCATGAGGATAAGCCTCTATGGAAGCATTGGCGAAAACAGCAGTACCATTATGATAGGTATAACTGAGATCCTGCATGTTCAGACCGATTCCTTCTGACTTATGCTGCTTTTCGAAGTTGCGTACAGCAGAATCCTGACTGTAGTCCTCTTGCGGCATTTCCACGATATCCATCAGTCTTCCTGCCGAAATAGTCAGTGAGATGGCTGACGGAATCAGACTTACCAGAGAATTTACCGAACTTGTCAATGTACCGGACAAAGACAGAAACATGGTCATAGTTCCGTAACTGATTGCATTGCTCCATACACGGTAAATTCCCCATCCATAACAGCTGTAGGATACGATAAATCCGATAATGGACATGAGAACAGAAGTCAGAATGGACATCTTCTGGAAGTCCAGTCTCATGTTAATATAATCTTTCTGAAGAGATTTCAGTTTCTCTGTATAAAAGTGAATCAGGTCGAAAGCCTTGATCGTCTGGATATTGGAGAAAGCTTCCTGGTTAAATCCATAAAGCTTTGCATTCATAGCTGCACTTCTCTGATTGTTATCACGCATTCGTTTCAGCAGCGGCTTTGAAAGCAGAGCACTGAAGGGAATTCCAAGCAGAGCAAAAAGTGCGAAAGTAGGGTCATAATAAAGCACGATTGCCAGTGCACTGATAAAACGAAAAGTATAAATGATCAGGTTGGGAATCCAGTTCAGGATTCCGCTTGAAATATTGGAGGCATCGGAACTCCAGCGTGTCACCAGATCTCCGGTGTGGTAATCGGTCAGGGATTCCCAGTCAGTTACCAGCATTTTGGCAAAGATGTCGTTCTTGATTTCGGAGTCCACCTTCAGGTTAATGAAAGTAGAGGCATATCCGGATGCCTGCGAAACCAGAATGTTTGCGACAGAGAAGCCGATCATTGCGGCAAAGGTACTTATAAGTTTCCCGGTCTGGTGTCCGGTAATAATATCTACCAGATCTTTGGAAATCAGACTGGAAACCAGAGAGACACCTGTTCCGACCAGACCAAGCAGTGTATACAGGATCATGGCTTTCCAGTAACGTCTGCCGTACTGATAGATCCATAATGTCTGTTTCCACATTTTTTTCAGGGTTCCCTGTTTCAGGTGCTTCCAGATCAGGAGTATTTTTTCTTTCATTGCAGCTCCTCCAGTTGATCAATGGTATTTTTCATCATGCAGGCGGCAGAAGAATTCTTTGTACAGAGAAGATGCAGTACCGGCACGCGGTCAGCGATTTCCCCGGCAAAGAAAAGATTTTCTGAAAGCTGGCGTTCAGTCCATGCAGGGGAGATCATGCGCTGCATGACACGGAGGATTTTTTCCGAAGGATTTAACTCTTCCAGATAATCTGTCTGCAGATCACGCCCAAGGAGGATAATTCCTCCGAGTTCATATGCTTCAGCAGTAAAAATCCCGGAAGTTCCGCACCAGGGGATGCCATAGGCGATGATATGATCTTTATGCAATCCGAGAAGATTCAGGTCTCCATTTAAGTACGGTGTGTCAAAAAGCTCATGCCACAGAGCAGTGTGTGTGGATTTTCCCATTCCGGAATGACCGGAAAACAGCCATGCTTTTCCTTGATAGAGAACAGAAGCTGAGTGGATTGCAAACAGTCCGTTTCTTTGTGCTGTGAAAAGGAAAAACAGTCGTATGGCGTGAAATAAATTTTCTATATTTGTTTCAGAAACCTGTGGGTGGCAGTAAACCCGTACATAAGTACCATCTTTCAGCATATGAGCTTCGTAAAGGTTCTGCATCTGTGGAAAAAGGACAACATAACGGTCGGGATTTTCAAAAACAGTCATTTCAGAATTCTGCAGAAGAACCTGTCCGTAACAACGGCTGGGCGGAGGCGTGGTGACCAGTTCGATTTCCTGTGAGGTATCATCATCCGAAAATTCATGATAAAAAGGTTTGAAATTTGGGGAAATCAGTTCTGCAGAACCGTATAGTTTTATGCAGATTCCTGCGATTATCATAGAGACAGAAGGGATTGATGAAATCAGGTGGAGATCTTCTGTGATCATTCCCATGGCTGTAAGCTGTGTCAGAAAATCTGTCACATCTTTCAGAAGTTCAGGATAATAAGACTCATCCAGTTGATAAGTCCTGGCAAGTATTTCTGCCAGTTGCTGCGGTTCGGCACCTTCATGATGCTGAAGTACATTCCACAGGAAAGTACTGGTCTCATTCAGCACAAAGCCTTTTTTCAGATCGGCAATCTGCTGACCATAAGGTAAGAGATAATTGATACCTTTGATTTTTCGAAGTGTATATCCGGGCTGACATTTGAACATGATAAAAAAAATTCCTTTCTTTTTCAAAGCCAAATCTTGTAAACTTATATATGTGTTGTGATGGCTGTGACTATAGCAAATTATAACACTGAGGAGGGAAGAAATACAAGCTATTTCCAATTGATGTACAAGAGTATAAAATAGTTCTGAATCCGTGAAGTTAAAACGACAATGACTCCAAAAAGTCTGTATCCATTAGGGATTACCGTTATTGTTACCTGTTTTATATTTTCATCTGTCAGGTGAGCCCTTTTTCTGGTATAATCTTCTCATAGTTCTACGAGAGAAGAGGGTATCCCATGAATCATATAAAAATTGAGTTTACGAATGAACGTATTGTCCCTGCCAGCGGTCTTTCTGTTGTCGGTGCAATCCTTGGTAAGAGCGATTTTGTAAAGCGCTGCAACCGGATGGATGTGACACCGAACAGGTCACAGCACCAGATCAAAAACGGTGACATCCTTCTAACTTATATCGGTATGCTGTGCATGGGAAAACCTCAGTATCAGGCTGTCCACGAAATGGACGATGACCAGGAGTTCTATAAGTATGCCCTGGGGATCACGCACAGTATCCCGTCTGAGGAAACACTTCGCCAGAGAATGGATGATATCGGGGATTCCTTGCGCAGCCGTATCCTTGCGGAAAATGTGAAAATGCTGCACATGAACGGCATCGTCCCTTCCAAACTCCCAAATGGCTATGTCCCGGTAGACATTGACGTTACACCATTTGATAACTCTAAAACCAGAAAAGAAGGTGTATCGCGGACCTATAAGGGATATAATGGTTATGCACCCATCATGGCATACATTGGGACAGAAGGTTATCTGGTAAACGCACAGTTGCGGGAAGGAAAACAGCACTGTCAGTGCGGCACGCCTGCGTTCCTGCGGGAAACGATCGCCCTGTGCCGGCAGATCACGGATGAACCGTTGCTTATCCGGCTGGACACTGGAAATGATTCTGCAGAAAACATTGGTATCCTCCTGGAAAGTGGCTGCTACTTCATTATAAAAAGAAACCTACGCCGTGAAAGTAAGGACGGCTGGTTTGAAATGGCAAAGGCAAACTCTCAAAATATCACGATTCCCCGCGAGGGAAAAACAGTATATACCGGAAGTGACTGGAAACCGGTCACCTATACCACAGAGGACGGAGTGGAAAAAAACGTCACAATCCGAACCGGGTGCGAGATCATAGAGCGTACGATTGATAAATACGGACAGTTCCTTCTTCCGTCAGACATTGAAGCCAATACGTGGTGGACAAACACTGGAATGACAGATGCAGAAGTCATCCAGAACTACCATGCCCATGGGGAATGTGAACAGTTCCACAGTGAAATTAAAACAGATATGGATGTGGAACGTCTCCCATCGGGAAAGTTTGAAACCAACGAACTGGTCCTGGAACTCACAATGATCGATTATAACATCCTGCGCATGATCGGGCAGGAAACGATAGGAGGCCGTGGACCAAAGCCCAGACACAAAGTACATCGGCGCAGACTACGGACAGTCATCGGAAACCTGATCATGCTGGCGAGTCATATCACAACCCATGCACGCCAGGTAGTCATGGGACTTGGCAGGAGTAATGTATGGAGGCATGCATTTGCGAGTAAGATTGTGTCTTTGTATGGACATACACATGTGTAAGCCTTAAGTTCCCAGGGACATTAAGAAATCAGCCTATAAAATAAATTGCAAGATTAAGACTAAATTATTCAAGAAATTCCCAATAAATTAGATAGATTTAATGCCCTGCAGACGTTAAGAAATCATATCTATGATTTAATTAAAATGATCAAAAAAGGAAAATTATATGGAAGATTCTATTATAAAAATAAAATTGGTATTAGAAGATAAATCGGAAAAACAAACTGACATAAGCGTTCACAGTAGTTGTTTAAATATAAATGATGATTTTGTGGAACAATTATTTGGAATGAAATTTACAGATAACAAAATAATAAATTGCAATATTGTATTAGCGGCGAATAATCTTGCTGTAAATATTGAAAATTATAGTTTGACAGAAGTAATTAATATTTCAGGATTTTTTAATAGTCCATCTAAGGTAAGTACATTTAAATCCAGAGGAACAAATGTACATATTGTGAATCAAGAAATTAATATATTACAATTGGATTGCCAAAAGATTCTTTTGGCTGAAAGTTGCGTGAAACAATTCGACATCGGATTATTTGAACATAATATGGCACTAAGAAAAGTATCAGAAGGTAAAAAAGATATATCTACAACATATAAAATGAAAGAAGTTGATATTAGAGATTGTACTATTACTAAATTAAGGACATTTATAGAGTGTAATTATATTAATATCCAAGAGAGTATATTAGAAACGATTAGTTTTTATACAGGATTTGGTAGTTCGTTATTAGCGACAATAAAGAAAATGAAGATTT
>ERZ780157.1041-NODE-1041-length-31457-cov-3.509936_pt1 | contig 31457 bp, 44 predicted proteins | sample MGYA00511169_ERZ780157 | MGnify/ENA primary metagenome ERZ780157 (study PRJEB29588, sample SAMEA1965149) | human gut metagenome | biome: human gut; feature: human-associated habitat; material: faeces | place: Denmark | collected 2008/2010 ...
GTGGGCGCCTGCCACTCCAGCACGATACCCTTATCGCCCGACTGGAGCGAGTAACGGATCTTCATGTAGTAGTAACCCACGGACGACACAGGGAACACCTTCTCGGATGTGGTGTACGTGGTCATACAGTAGTTACCGCCACCCCAACCCGTGCCCTGGTTCTTCCAGAGATCAATCTGAATCGTGTCCTCGATGGACCACAGACGACACATCTGTCTGCAACCCAGACGCAGCTTCCAGTTACCAATCTCCTCGAAGTGCAGGTAACCCTCCCACTCGGCGTAGTAGTAACTAGTGAAGTCGGTGGGCAGACCCTCCCACACGCCGGGAATCGAAGTCGGGTAGTTGATCTGAGCGTCGACCTTCTGCACCTTCAGCTCCACCTGGGAAGGAGCGTACGAAGAGTACATGCACACCTCCGAATCGATAATCTTGTAGTACTTGGCGCGGAAGCCAGCCAGGGGCGTGTCGGCAATCACGATGTGGACAGTCGCCTTGGCAGCACCGTTCGTGCCCACGGCGGTCACAGTGTGGAAACCGTTGTAGATGGCGGTGGGCTTACCACGGATCTCACCACGGTTGGGGTCCAGAGCAAAACCAGAGGGAAGTGGGGGATCCACAGTCCAGGAGCTGGCGCCTCCAGACACCATCTCGGGCACGATGACCTTCAGCTCGGCGTTCACGTAACCCGTCACCAGAGGGTAGGTGACGAACGTGGGACCACGACCACCGACCTTGGTGAGGGTGTTATCCACGATCTGGTCGATGCCAGCCTCCACCGAAGAGATACGGAGAGACAGCGTAGCAGCGCCGTTCACCTCCAGGAACTTGACTACGAAGAGGTGACGACCCTTCTCCAGATCAATGTAACCGTAATCGGTGGAAGAACCACGGCAGCCATCACGGTTGATCAGAGGATTCGACTCATCGATGTCCTTCACGTACAGCAGAGAAGCATCATCGGAAGCCATGGCAAACGTGTACTGTCCGGGCACCAGAATGTTCAGGTAGCCGTAGAAGTACGAGGTGTAGTAGTCACGGAAACGCTCATCCAGACCAGGCCAGGTGTTACCGGCACCCTCAGAGTAGGAGTCAGTGTACTCGAACTTGATCTCGTGCTGGCAGTACTGAGCCGTGTTCTCGTAGTAGTAGTCGAACGCGGGCGTACGGCACTCCGTGGTTCCGGACCAGTAGCAGCCCGTGTAACCGTTCGTCACCATTTCGCTCTGCTCCTTCACGATGAACTTTAGCGTCGTGGTCACCGTGCTCACTCCGTTGGTGGCAGTCACGGTGTACACCACATCCGTGGAGCTGGTGTCGGGGAACTTGCCGCGAATGGTACCCGTGGTGGCGTCAATCGTCACACCGTTGGGAAGGGCGGGCGTGATTCTGAAGTCGTTCAAGAACGCGTCAGAACGAGCGGGAATAGGCTCGGTGGTCACATCCACATACTGGTACATGTAATCGAAACCGTAGCTCAGCGAGGTGGCCTGGCCAATCACACCAATGCGGATCTGGCTGACGTACTCCTTGTAACCAATGGAGTACACGCTCAGCTGCTGGGGAGCCATGGGCGTACCACTGATGACAACAGTCTTCACAAAACCACTAACCGTCAGGGTGTAGGAAAGACCCGAAGGAAGCTGGGGGTTAAAACGAGGATCACGGTTTGCTGTCTTAATAGTGCAGGTACACGTCACCGGCTCAATGGGCTGGCCAACAGTACCGACAATAGTAGTGTTGGTACAACTCCACTCATAGAGATTCACCGGTACAGAAACAGCGAATGCAAAGAGCAAACAAAGAAGAACGAACTCTTTCATCTTTCTTTAGAACTTATTCTGGGTTTTCAAGCCAGCCCTACCGTGAGCACAATAACCCCAAAAGGTAGCTAGAAGCGCGCAAATGATTGGTCCTCGGCCTCCCTCTTGTGAGCAATCGGGAATCGATCCACGAAAGGGATATAGCGCGTCTGCGCCTCTGAAGTGTAGCAAAGGGGAGCTCGTATCTAGTCCTATGACAAAACTGAAGAAAGTCCGGAAGAACACCATTCTTCTTCCACACGCCTACCACTCGGGGTCCAGAGTCATCACCTCGGAACTGTCTCAACGGTTTAATTTCAACCACAAACGCTTCGTATCTCCCCACTCCCCCTTTCGAGGCCTCTCTGATCCACGGTTTGCATCAGCTTTGCTTGAACAAACAATACACAGAAAAGTAGACGCAATTGTACAAACAGAATCTAGAACAGTGTTTCGAGGACCTTGTCCAGTGCCTTCTTCCTAAACAGCTGGATTCGATCCGCCGCCAGACCCGCACGTTCCTTTTCCTTCTCTTTGAATGCCCCCTTCTTTCTCTCCACTACCTGTTCTACAGCAGATGGGTACCTCTCGTCAAGCTGATAGTCCAGTTTTAGGGTGTAATCCTCAAAGCGGAGACTCATTCTCGTGTACGAGTCCGAAGCCACGATGACAACCTTCTACACGTTGTGGACACGAAAGACTGCTACGTTTCGGTACCGTTCTTCCACGGTCTTGAATTGCTCTCGGCGAGCGGTGAACGCGTTCAGATGGACCGAGACACACTGCGTGAACGTCTACATGAAAGGGGAACAGGGGAACATACTTGAACATCCCTTGGCAGGTACTGCTCCTCCCATTCCTGAATGGGCAAGAACGGCGGAAGTGTGTGAGCTGCAATCGTGGGAGCCGTACCCTCTGTAGGGGACACGAACAGAAACACATAGTAGATTTCATAGTAGTGACCCAAATAGCACGTGTCGAATCGTATGCAGGTGAGATTCTTCCGCTGCATCAGGAACGAGGAGATGCCGAACAAACGGTACGTCTCGTCCTGTGAATGAGGAGAAATGAATGTGCACACCATGCTTGTCGTGTCCATCGTGTCGGTATCCGTGATTTGCTGGAGCTCCTACACATTGGGCTGCTTGAGGATAACTACCTTCTCGACCTGCTCCTTCAACTCTTCATTTAATACAGTTAAGCGTTGGTCATCGAACTTCTCTCCTATTGTCGTGACCTACACAATCACGCTTTCTCTCACAGGAATCACGCGCTGTCGTTTCGCCGCTGATGCGGAGGGAGAGTTACTGTTGGCATCGTCCATGGCTTGAGTTGCAGCAAACAATGGGGATGGGAATGGTGAGGAAGTGTGAGAGAATGGCGAGAAAACGGTCAAGAAGGACAATACAAGAACGCAGAATAGCGAATTGTAAACTCGAGCAGTAAGGAGAGCAAATCACAACAAACACCGCAAAGAACTCTGTCGCGAATCAAATTGAGAATGGAGAACAACGAGGGATGATCCTCACTCAGCGAGGAATAGAGTACAAGCGAGCACTGGTAGTAGAGATGCTACACATCATGCCCACGCACCGCAACACACATAGTAGAGTACAGGAATGACTTCAATCGGACAGAGACACAACAGTCCCAAGTTGCACCACACCTCCCGGTTCTTCTCCTTGCAACTCTCCTCGCTCCACGGCGAGCGGTACGCCTCCTTCTTCAGCTCTCGAAAGCGATTCACCACGCTCGCCTATCCCTCACTCATTCGTCTCTCTCCTACACTATCCCCATAGACAACCACTCGCCCCTCCTTCGGCGCGCTCGTGTTGAACGCAATCCTCGCCTCACAGCGCCGAAACCCCTTCACACGCCCCTTAGCCACCTTCAGCATCTGCTCGAACTCCCAGCCCTCGGGGTGGCAGTAGCGCGGAATCTACGTCTCACGCTCTCGCCACGAACAAACAGGAACCACCCAACGTCCACTCAACACATCACGTATGATCTTGTAAAACACGATCTGCTCCGTCTCCAGCTTCAGCACCGAACCACTGAACGCGCCGCCCGTACCCTCCTTATGGCCCACCTTCTCCCGCCGGTAGGCGTTGTACTCCCTGTAGTACTTGGTGTTGTCGTCACAGTCCAGGTACACGTCCACCGTGAACGCCGTCGTGGCGTGGAACGAGTGCAGGTAGTTGCGCAGCAGCAGGAGGGTCTGATGCTTCTACACCTCACTCTCGGGCGACGCCTCCACCTCTCTCCCGTGCGCCATGCTTAATGCCAGCAACAGGCGAAGACTTCGCGGAATCAGCAACATCTGCTGTGTCTTGGGCTGGAATTGAAGCGCCTACTGCTTATATCTGCTCGCTTCTCCCACTGTAGCCACGCGCTCGCAGTACGTCGTGATGACGAAGCTGTCGTCGAAATGCAGTTGATGCACGATGTAGTCCTGCAGTAATGGCGACGGAGTAACCTGTAACACGTGGAGGTCGATGTAGTCCTTGAAGTAGGTCGAGATGAGCTGGAGGGTTTCTTCCAGCAGCGTGTTATTGATGCTGTCAATGCACACTACCGTACCACGAAGAAAGTCGCGTGTCCGCAGGTCGGAACTCGAATCGGGAACGCCCACGTCCATCAGTACCTTCTCCACGTCCTCCACACGAATGCACTTGTTCTCTGGCATGATGTAGTCCTTCTTCCCCTCTCCAGCCATCGTCAGCACGTACTTCGCGATGCCCTCCATCACCTACACTTCGCATCCGTCCACCTATATCATACAGCGGATAGATACACCGAGGTCTTTTTGGAAACGGCGTTGGTTTGCGTCCTCTCCTTGATTTGCTGACCCACCACTTTCTCGGGAAACTGATCATCAACACCTCTTCTGTCACACTACAGAATAGTTATCTTGCTGTTTCCTTGACTTCAGATCACTCGACGACTCCTCTCGCGATTCCCTCTTGTGAGATGATTTCTCTTCCGATAGGCGAAACAATGCGTCATCCATATATGGGTCTTCCTCTTCAGCCCCCATGTGGAAGGGGAAATCCAAATCCATGAAGGACGTGTGCTACAAAGCAGCCAGCTGCAGCAGAACGAAGGGAATGACTGGGTGTGTTCTCGCACCACGAGGCGGCGAACAGGGTTATTCTGGATTTCCCGCGGAGCCTCTTGGGATGGACGAAGGATGCTGTTTTGAGGCAATTCCGATTCTTTTCTTCAATGGCCACCCAAGATGTTGTTCTTCAGGAGGCAACGCCTCTCTGTGAGTCCATGATTTGGGACTTACAGGATCAGTTCTACATACGCAAGGGTCCTTCTTGCTGGACCGATTTCATCGTTCCCCACTTCGTCACATCAAATAGTTACATCGCTTATCAATACGCAAATTGCATCCTGGGGTACATTCGCGACTACTACAGCTCGTAAGATCGATCCTGTGCTCTGAAGATGTAGACCTGACGCGGACAAAAACGAGCCTATCTATATCGTCGAAGTCGGAGCGGGTCACGGAAAGCTCGGCTTCTTGATTCTCAACCACTTGGCCGAATTGTCCGAGTTCATGCCGGAGGGTACAGCTGTTTCCTAATCGCTTTCACGTCAAGGAGTGTCCAAGCCCTTCGTCTACGTGGTGACGGATTTCACCGAGAGCATCGTCGATTTCTGCAAGAAGCACAAGCGCATGGAGGAACACATCCAGAAGGGCGTTGTGGACTTCGCGCTCTTCAGTACGATTCACGCTCTCCGCTGACGGATAGACTGCGAGACGAGCACGGAGATCGAGCTGCAACTCAGCGGCAAGAAACTGAACAAGGACACCGTGAAGACGCCGATGATCGCCATTTCCAACTATGTGTTCAACGGTCTTCGCGAGGACGCCGTCTCTATCAACAACGGAACGGTCAGCGAGGCCTGCATTAAGATCACAACAGACAAGGAGTAGACGTGCGACATTGGCATCATCCGTAGGGAGGAGGACAAAACGGATCCCGACATCATCAGTCGAATGAGGATAGAGTGGAGCTACAAGCCCATCGAGAAGCTGGAGGATCACTTCAAGGATGAGGATCTCCTCGCCATTGTCAAGGAGTTCATCTCTCTTTCCCTATTTACCGTAGCTACGTCCTTCACAACACGTCGCTGAACGTGCTTCTCCCCGTCGGCGCTCTTCATTTCATCAGGACGCTCCAGCAGATTTCGAACAACCAATTCTTGCTCCTGAGCGCAGACAAGGCGCATTCCCACGAAGAAGACCTCCGTCTCACGAAGGACAACCCGCATCTCGCGATTCACGGCTCCTTCTCGTTTATGACGAATTTCCACGCGCTCCACCAGTACTTCGTCAACCACAACGGAGAGAGTCTCCACACGCCCTATTTCTCGGGATTGCAGGTGGCTGCTTTTCTGATGGGCTCGACGAAACTCCCCGAGTTCCGTTTCGCGTGGGAAGTGGAGGCAGTGATGGAGAGTGATGAGTAGAATATCCTGCTGGCGTTCGACCCGGACAGCTTCTCGCAATTGCAGCGATGCATCCGCGATGAGACTCCCTCTCCGTCGCTGAAGAACATTCTCGCTCTGATTCGCTTGAGCCGCTACGAGAGCGAGGTATTTTACAAGTTCAAGCAGGTGCTGGTTGATCACATTCCCTACGCGAGCGACAAGATGCAGTCCGACTTCAAGAACGACATCGTGCACATCGCGAACAACTTCTACCCGCTCTCGGCTGCGAAGGTTTGGGTGGGGTGGGTGCATTCCATGTAGGATGTGGACTTCGATCTGGGTCGTCTGTCGATGGGTCTGCGTGACTACGAGACCAGTATCCGTCTGTTCAGAAAGAGCATGAGTCTGTGCGGCGAGCACTACGTGACGTGGCACAATCTCGGCATCTGCTACTACTACATCGACAACATGCAGGAGAGTCTGAACAGCTTCAACAAGTGCTTGGAGATTCAGCCGGAGTACCAGGACGCGAAGTCGTGGAGAGCTCGTGTGGAGGAGAAGATGCAGGCGCAGTAACTGTGATTTGTTGGCCGGTTTGTTGCATACAGAGGGTGTAGTCGGCTTGTTGCGCACAGACGACGTACGCTTGTACAGATTCGGAAGATGTCAAGCACACTTCAGCGACGTAGACGAGCAGTACGCATACCATTGAACCAATGAGGGATAGAAGTTGAACGAATTGAAGAAGAACGCAGTAATCAACCCCACCGAAGAAGAACCAGAACCGGTGCCCGTCATGAACGTACAACCGCAAGAAGAGGACGTTCCGATGCATTGTGACACAAATGAGAACACCGTACAGGAAAACGAGCCCGAGGAAGAAGTGTTCGACGAATTCAACGTGAGCGATGTTTTGGAAGAGCGGCGACTTCAAGAGGCACAACAGTAACGCACAAAAATCCATCATCACCCCGTAGACAAGGAACAGCACCGGAAGGAGATGAATTCCAGCAAATGCTCCTTAACTTGTTGGGAGGAATGATGGGAGGAGCGGAGACCGCTGATGGCCAGCCCACTGAAGAGTACACCAAGTTTATGGAGGACTTCAAGAAGGGATTCAATGCAGGATACGACGCGTCAACACAGTACGGACAGAGGACCGCGCCACAGACTGCCGCGGACATGGTGCCGCTGAATCCAGTCCTCTCCTTTTTCTTTGCTTCAAATTCGACGTTCAGCATGTTCATGGCATGTAATCCTTCACTTTCTCTGTCACCCTAGGGACATTCATTCTCTTCGGATTCAAACCCTATCCCCTCTCGCTCTACGCTTTGATCACAGTGTGTGCTCTCCGTCTGCTCTTCTTCTTCTTCCTCGCGACCCCCTATCAGACCGCTCAGTTGACCAATATCCTTTTTCGCGCCTATTTCTGTCCCCTTCACCAACACGCGTCCCCTCGTTCATTGGCTGGTTGCTCACGATCCTCAACGTCGTCACCGCGTCCGCCATCGGGGATTATCTCTCGGTCCTCATCGACAGCGGTCTCTTCTTGTTGAAGCAATACACGCAATTCCGCTTCCAGATGGTATTCTCGCACAACGCTTGTCAGCGTGTAGTACATCTCGTGCTGGATCATCTACCACATTCCGGACTTGCAGTATCGAGCCTTCTTCAGGAATCTGCCGATTAACTGGATTCTCTTAATTTTCATCCCTCTTTCTTCCTTCGCGGTGGTGGCCGTGCTGTATGTGCGCGAACGAGCGAAGCAGCGAAAGTCCATCCTCTTCTTTGTCAATTTCCTGTCTCTCTTCACCAACCCCGAGATGCAAGAGTGTGAGATGAAAGAGTGTGTATTGTTGTGAAGAATGAATAGTAGAATCATCGGCAACGACAACGAGATTAAGGACGAGGAGAGGATGAAGAAGATCGTTGTGGATGCTGTGGTTCTTCTTCGTTGGTGTGATGCGTAGTATGCACTGTACAAGGAGATACCGAGAGCGGAGGCCAATATGGTTGTTAGTATGTATTACAAGAAGGCGTTGAAGGAGTACAATCGGAAGTTTGTTTCCCACAACTGATCTTCGTTCGGGTGTTTGTTACCATGACTGATTATCCCTCCACTGTTTGGTCCCACGACTGATTATCCCTCCACCGCCCATTTCATTTACCATACAAAACTCCCTCAAAACTCACAACGTGAAGTCGCACATGTCACTTCCCTTCACTGTGAGTTGCTCTTTTGCCGGCTCGAATGGTGAACAAGGAGAACAACCCATACGAAAGGGTGCTGGGGAACTACTCGCCTGTGTGTGGAAATCGGATTCTCTTCAATGTCGTCGGAGAAAAGTCCGTTTATTTGTGTATCTGTGCCGTAACACGAGCGATTTGTGCGTTCATATCGTAGATAACAATCCCCTTGGTGTTATTGCTCGTCTTCAATGGAACGGGGTTGTGGTATGCTTCATTTAGTCTGAAATCACGTCTAGCAAGTATACGCACATATCACTAATCGTCTTTCTTACCCTCTTTCATATTCTGTATGCTTCTGCGCTTCGTCATCACACATAGTGTCCTTTATTTCTTCATTCGCACCTGGTTAACCGAGCCCGGTATCATTCCCAAGTGCACGAGCTCGAGGAAGGTCATCACGCCTACACCGAACGAATGTAGCGTTCGTCTTATCGAGTCACGTGTAGCTCAGAGAATGATATCCAGTCTCATGGTTTCCATAAACAACAACAAACCGCAGTACATCACTGTTTTACTCCTTTCCCTTTCTCACCTTTAGAGGGCATTTGACATGTATCCGACGATTGTGACCCCTCGTGTCGACCCTCACATCTAGGTGAATAACACCAATGTCGAGGGAAGAACACTGATGCACACGTGCTGCATCTGCAACAACCCAGAAATCGCACGAATGTTGCTTCCACACCATCCCGATTTGCATCTTCGTGACATCTTTGGACTGGAAGCCATTCACTACGCTGCAATCGATCCGGTTTTCCCACAAACGACTACGGTCATCCCTAGTCAAGTCAGGTCTTCACCCTTCTGTGCCATGAATTGAATTGGGAGGAGTCCTCGTGGGACGTCGAAACACACTTCTCTCCTCACAAATAGAAGGAGCGCGAACGACTCATCGAGGAGGTCCGCACACGCATCCCATCCTTCGACATGGAGGGAAATGTGTACGTGCTGGAGAAGGAGGAAACGGTGACCAAAAACGCGGACATTTCTGCCTTCTTCTTGGAGACCTCCATTCAAGAAGCCATGAAGTCAGGAGAGGGCCCTATTCACGTCCCTGTATTACAGTACATATGTCTATACAAGGACCGAATTGTGCGGTTTGTCCCAAATGTCCCATTTCTAGCTCAACATCCGTTTCTGCGCCTCCTGCAACCGTTTCATCCCACCGCGGGCGTTTCACTGCCGTTTCTGCAACATGTCCCTCCACTCCTCCTCTCTCACTCGTAGCTGCGTCCGCGAGTTCGACCACCACTGTCCCTGGGTGGCGAACTGCGTGGGCTACCGCAACCATCGCTACTTCGTGTGGTTTCTGGTGGCGTGTGGGCGGCTGGCTCAACCGTAGCTCTCCAGCATTCTGCTCTCGCTCTTCGGGCTTATCGCCATGTCTGTGTACTTCGTCTCGTACTTCGTCGCTCTCCTGGAGGCTGTAGCTGTTTCCCGCCAACTCGACTGTAGGGGCAATCCTTTTCCCTCCTTCCCTTCCTCCTCGAGAACTGGAGCTCCATTGTGTACGCAGGCTGCTGTATCGGGTTCATCGCGCCGTGCACCAGTCTGGCACTGTATCATTTGCGCATCGTGAAAGCGGCGATGGAGGGTTGATTGGTAGGCGACGCACAATCTCACCACACATGAGGAGATCGCGCTGCCGCCGCGTGCAACGCTGAAGACGGAAGCCGATTACCAGAAGTACTATCCCTATTCCGAGGGGTGGAAGAAGAATCTGAAGCATGTGCTCTTCTCTTCGCTACAACCTTCTCTGGTTCATATCGAGACTGTATAGTGCTCTGTTGCTTTGAACAAACAGAGGAACAGCGGAAAGAGTACAAGCGCTCCATTATGATGTGATTCGCTACAGATGGAGTCACGACCTCTTCCAGTTCCGCTCGGCTCGTGGCGCTTCGTGCCTTCGTGCTACTCACATCTCCAAGCGCTTCCACATGATGCTGGGTGAACCATGACGCCTGGGTTTGGTTTGGATCTTCGTTCATTCCTTTGCGGTGAAGCACTTCGAAGTGAATCAGCTCACGGAGTTGCTCGCTCTAGACATGACTGGCTCTCCTCACTTCCACCTCTCTCCACTTGTTGGCACATATGTCGAGGAACGCATCCTCTCCCACGATCATCGAGAACGCGACTTCCGGGAATTGACTCTTTAACCATCGTACGAGATCAATGCTGCCGAACTAGGGATGAACTGTACAGTCGATTCGTACAGCGATCTCCTGGCTTGAGACGTCCACTCCAGGAAACAACGCATTGAAGCAATCCCTCTCGTATGTTTTGATGTATATGTTTTGGTGATCCAAATCGCAATCTTGCAGAGCCAACGCAATCATCTCCAACCTACATCCTAACTCGTGTTTGGTTTCACTACCGTTTCTCAAAGGGTTCGAGCTGCCGTTTGGAGGAATAGGCATGACGATACACGGGAAGAATCCACACTTCGTCGAACAGGGCTATTTCATCATGCAAACACCCTAATTCCAACGCGAAAAGTACTTCACGATTCCCATGTGGCCCTGAAGCCCAGTCGGCGGATTGGCGGACACGCCAAACAGAACGATACGCTTCCTGTCTTCCTTGTCCATCTGCAACGAAATGGAATGCTTATAGACAAGAAACAGCACACACCAATACTATTGTACACTCACTTCGCCTTTGACTTTTCCTCGATCGTCTCCACCGGATCGTCAAACGTGTAGGACTGGAAGAGCTTGATCAGCGAAACCAGCTCCTTCTCGCTCGTTGGGATCTTTTTCAGTGCGTTTGCCACGCCCATCTCCTTCACATCCACGCCGCTGATGATCATGTCGCGCTTGTTGATTCCGGGTTCATCCACCGTGAGACTAGCGCGCGCGATTTCTGTGCTGGTGATCTTGTACAGCGACTTTAAGTGCTTCTTGATGGTGAGCATCAGAATCGAACGAATCATCTTCAAGATGGAGGCATGATAGCGGTCCTCCTCCGATATGCGCGTCCACCTACTTCTAATCATCTCTGAATGATCCCACTTTGAATGGATTTCGGAGAAGGAACGCAGCTCGTAATTCTCCTGTCCTCCAACGATATCGATGATTCCTCGTTAAGACTGCCACGCTTCGAATGAAAGGATATCGTAAGACTCGCTCTGGTTCACGAGCAAGTACACGATGGAGTTGATCGACTGAATGACGTTGAGGACTTCCTCCAGACAGCCGTACTCGCAACTGCTCAGAAAACGGCTGAAGAACAGAATCTCCTGAAGATCCCGCTCATTCTACGCATCAGCCTCCATCAATCGCGTCCACATTGCGAAACACCTCCGTGATGATCGTGTCGACGACGCGCTTGCACTCACTGATACTCTTCGGAGAGCAGGGAGCCGAGACCAGCGAATACAACTCACACAGACGAAATGGAGAAACCGTGGAAACGTGAGCGAACGAGTGCGAGGCGGCGATCATGGCAGGAGCGATGCGAGGCACAAAAACGGAATGGAAGTTGGAGTTGATGTACGAGCACAGAGACAGCGCCATCTTCTGTGTCTACACTGAATGCGCATTGCCGGAATTACCTCCTGGTCCTCGTCGAGAAGAAGGAGAACCACCTTCTCAATGCAGTCGATCGGGTACTCCAGTCCCTGCTTGATTTCCAGGAACAGGATCTGTAATGACGCAAATCGAATCGCGCTCGCCGAGTGGTGTAAGTTGACCAGAATCCGACTCTTCAACGATTTCATGATGTCAGGTAGTCTGGAGTAGCTAGGCACCGTGTACAGCAACTCCGCCAACTACGCCTCACACCCATCACTTCCCTCCAACTCGCTTTCCCTCCTGTTGCGACGCCTCGCCGATCGCGCGCGGCAGGTTCTGGAGGAACTCCACCACAGCGCGCGTCGCCACCAGTGCCACGTCGTCCGACTTCGCGCACATCTCCTATGAGTGAAACTCCCGCGACGAAACGACGGAGGCGAGCACGCGGAGGAAGGAGGGAGAGATTTGGTCGATAGCGCGAAGATGAATGCGAAGATAACAAATGATCAACTGACAGAAATAGTTCCGATTTAGGGCACCACTGCGTCGCTGCGCCAACTCCTTCTCGAGCTCGCCGTGAAGAAGGGCGAGCGTTTGTGTGTGGTTGTTCGCCTGAATGACCCCACTCGCCTCCTCCGGCGCGTGTTTCTGGAAGTCGTAATCGCGATTCAACACACCCAGTGTCACGACAGAACAGATGCGTCGAATTCCCTCCACGCCCTCGACGGAGGAGATGGCGGTGTGGAGGGTTTGGAGGGAGTTGTTGAGGAGCGTGTACAAATACGTATTGTCGTGGAGAATTGCGACACACTACATGTCATGATCATCATCATGAATCACTATGATCACTAAACACTCCGTCGCCTTCTCCACCAAGCTGATGGCGGTTCCCTGCGAGGGAATGGTGACGAGGATCTGCGAGAGCCGTTGGATCGTCGGCGAAACTTGACAGCGACCGAGAAGGAGTTTGACAAGCTCAAGAAGCTGTCCAGAGGCGCACAACATCACACGACGCTGTTGCGGGTCCTGAGACGAGTGATGCAACACTCCCTCCAAGATGAGGAGGATGGAGGGAAGGTGTGTGATGAGGACGGAGGGAACAATACGCGCCAACACGGAACAGATCGCCGTACAATCCACCTATCTCTCAGCCACCTCCCAAACCAGTAACAATCATCGAATCGTCGCCCATCTTCTCGTTCAACAGCCAATCAACCTCCTTCGTGACTCTCTGCTTCTGCGGCGACGCCAGCATTCCGTGACCGATCGCCTTCAACAACTCCTGGTTCTCCACCACCCTTGCGATCTCGCCGCACACGCCCTTCAGCAACTCAAACCCACTCTCGTTCAACTCACACTCACACAACACGCACACCACACCACCCACCAAACTCGTGCGCACGCAAGAATCGCCTTCCTTCAACAAACAACTCAACACCAACTCCACGCAAGAGAGGAGCGTTGCCCTTCCCTCTCTTGTGGGAGTTTCACTCATGAGGAGTTTCATGAGCGTTTCGACCAGCTGCGCACTGACACGTCGCACGGAAACGCCTCGGTCCAACAACCCGTGACGAATCACGCTGTAGTAATTGCACAATAACCGCGGAAATGTGGCGGAGGCGGAGAGCAGGAGTTTCATGTTCTTTTCGCGCACCGAAATGTAGGGCGACGCCATGCCTCGATTCATTGCCAGTAATACCGGCTTCCTTAGGAATAGCTGTGTTTGGGACGACAAGAGCGATTCTAACGCAGTGTAGAAATAGCCCTGAATTCGGACAACGGAGGTGTCGAGCCCGTGAAGGAAGAGAGAGAAGAAAAGAGCGGCGTAGAAGAGTGGAGGGAAATGCGAGATGTTGAGGAGATGGAGGGAAGAGATGGAGGGAAGCGAGGGAATGCGACGCTACACTCAACACCACACATGGAGGGAAACTTGGTGAAGGAGAATCAGGGAGGGAATTGTGAGTTGCCTCCGTAACCACTGAACGTACGCTTTGGTGCTCCCACTCTGCGAGGCGACCATTTCGGTGAGAAGGAAGAGAAACACCTAGCCGACACAACTCCCGCCAACTCCTACACTTCTCCCTCCTTTCCACACATTCAACTCCTCGCACGACAGACCCTGTTCATAGTACACGCGCTGCGCCAAGAAGTTCAGCTCCAGCTGGAGTTTCGTCCGATCATCATTTCCCTCCTCCTTCTTCTCCGCATCGCGCACACAGAACGGACACAGCCACGGCACAGAATCACTGGGTTGTTCGCTCAATCCGATACACGCTGCATGAAACCAGAGAGAACACTGGTCGCAACAGATCAGGAACGCTAGGGTTCATTTCCCGCCAAGTCCCTACTTCCCTCCTTCATCACGGGGTCACCGCACAAGCACCCCAACTTTTCCTTCTCCTAGGAATGAAACGCCCGGCACATGCCCACCATCCCTTCAATGGCGAGGTACTTGGTCTCACACGCTTCGGAGGGAGTTTCGCTGACGATGGGAGTTTCATCGGTGACGGATGAAACGGTCTGTACGAAGAGAATGTAAGTGGTGGCAAGTTCGATGATTTGCTTGAGAAGGCGTTGTGTTCCCTTCGATGTCGTGCGCACCGATTTGTCCGGAATGACTTGCAGTTGCTGGACGAAGAGTCGGTTCGTCATTTGGAGAAGAAGGAGCGAGATGGGCCATTGCGGATTGCTACGCATCATCACCATGGAAGGGCTTCCATACAAGCAGGAGAGCAGCAAATCACAGTAGAACGCTTTGAGCAGTCTGCAGGCCTCCGTGCTCTACGATTCATCCCACCCCACAGATCCCACAATTTCGGTGTCGTCGCTGCGACAGCGACTCAACAGGGAATTCAGGAAGTAACTCAGATTGGTGTTGAACGCATCGTTGCTCGGGGTACTGCTCTTATTCAGCATATTGTTCTACGCGTCACTTGCGTTTCTTTGCCTTACCATGCATCGCACATCGAAGCGCAAGCTCAGCTGGAAGAACCAAAATAGTTGCGTCGTCACAACCAGCAGCTCGTGGCTGCCGTTCTTGCTCACTTTGCAACACTCGGCGAGAGACGAGGGAATGATCTGGCAACGCTTCTTCGTGAGGTTCATTGTCTCCGAAATGTCGTCCAGGAGAGAGAGCAGCATGCTGTGGTGCATGGAGTCACACGTCAGGAAGATGCGCTACACATCAGGAGATGAAGCGATTCTGACAATTCGCAAGTGGAGAATCTCGTTGTAGAGAACAGAGTTGGTGGGAGGCTGGTGTTGCAGATAGTACCACGCGGTTTCATCCAGGAAGAAGAGTAGTTTTGGCGGGAGCGTGGATTGGCGAAGAAGCGCGTTGAATCGCTGAATCGTCGTAGCGACCTCCGAAACGTGTTGCACCTCCCCGCCCGCCTCAATCTCGTGCTGAATCGCGTGACGAAGGAAGATGGCGATGGCGATGAACACGTCTTCTTGGTACAATCTATTTGTCAATGAAAGCGGGCACCGCTCACAGCTTCTTCTCCTGATTGGCATCCAGAATGGTGAAAAACAACTGAATGAGAAGGTAGCACAGCTCCTCGTTGCCATCCGTCTTTCCCTCCTTCGAGGAATACTTGCCGAGAATCGGTGGGATCACAGAAAAGAAGCTCAAGCAATCGTTGACCTCATCCGCAGAGAGAATAGCACTTTCCATTCCCTCCTTGATCGCCCCCTTCACTCTCTCCAACTCTGGTGTCTGGGACTCGCAATCAGTCCACTCCTTCACATCCTCCTCCAACCGTCTCCATCGTGTAAGATTGACCTTTGACTCTGCTTCCACATCTGGAGGAGGCTGCGGAACCGGAGGCAAGGGAATGGAGGGAGGGGCATGCTTTGTTGGTGTTGCGAGACACAGCAGAGGGTCCACCTTCTGTTTCTTGGGCGACACTGGACTCGACGCCAATCGAACCGCATTTCCTCGTTTTGCAGCTATTCGATTAGGCATTGAACTAGACAATACGTGAGGATGGATGCAGTATCATCAGGGGACTCGGCGTGCCGCTCACGACTAGAAGTGAGGGAACGACTCGAATTTCACTTCTCTGGTGTTTGACACGGGTAGGCGTAGACGGAACTTCGCTAGAATTGCACGCAGGCTGATTACCGCTCTCACTAGAGGTAACGGAAGACCAGAGAAGAGACCCGTTTGAGGCAAGTGCGCTCATTGCTATTCGAATCGCCCTTCTTCCGCTGTTCCTCCAAATAGCCGTTTTTGAAATGGGCGGGGGTTTCGCTCTTTGCCGCGCTCGCTTCGTGTGCAAGAAACAGTCCATATTACAGCTAAAGATACCTCACATCGGGCAAAGGTGCTCTGCAGGTCGGACACTCCAGCTTCACGTCCATCCACTTGTACAAGCAATCAGTGTGGAACGCATGATGGCAAGGAGTGACCATAAAGGACGCCGGGTCGTTGTAGTCAATCGCGCTCATGCAAATCGCGCAGTCCGTGTCCATGTCCCCGTCCTACCCATCATCTCGCATCATCACCCAAACCGTCGGCAACGAGTGGTAGTCATACTTCTTCGGTCGCAGGAAGCCCGGCACCACCGTGTACGGGTTGTACTTCCTCTGGACGAAGACCACCGCCGTCTACCCTTCACAACAAGCCTCCACACCCACCTGCAACACAACCCACACGATAAGAGAAACGCCGTATCCCCGCGGCAACGCATAATCGGTGACGGCGTTCAGCAGGTTGTAGGGACAAGCCACGACGTAGAGAGGGAGCGACAGAACGCAGGCGGACAGAAGAAGAATGTATTTGGGGTCAAATGGCGGGCGCTGTCCCAGTTGGAGGGAGCGCACGATTTGCGGCACCCAGAAGGAGAAGAGAGCGAAGAGAAGAGCGTATCCGACAGCCGACCCGGAATAAACTGAAATCAGTGTAACGAGGATAACGAAGTAGAGAAGGAGAAACATGCCGGACAGCTTGCGCTGGTACTGGAGCACGTTCTCGGCGTTGATTTCCTCGCGGTGGGAGCGCCAAATGACAAAAATCAGCCTCATTTCGATGACGGAAAAAACGAAGAATTTGTGGAAGGAGATGAAATAGAGCTCCGAAAACAGCCCCAAATACGATATCCCCATGAGCGAGTGAGACAGCGCCGTCAGCAGGTCCAGCGCGGACACGGCGAGGAAGGAGACGACGGAGGCGGCGAAGGCGCTGGTAAGGAGGAGGCGTTGCGTCATTTTGATCATCACCATGCACTCCACGAAGGAGACGATGATGAAGACCACTGTGTAGACGCGGCTCTTGTGGGTCAGGTGGGCGGTGTCCATGTTGTGGCCCTCGAAGCGGAAGCGAACACTTGTGTTGCAGTTGGAACCCACCAAAATGCCTGTTGCGTTGAGGAGGGCCTGGCTGTGGGGATTCTGACTGACGTCGCGGTGCAGGGAGTCGGGGAGAGGGAGGAAGTCGGCGTCAAAGCGGTAGAGACAGCGTGTTGCGACATCCTGGTACCGAATCGGCGAGGATAGGAAAAGCACGTTGGTGCCGTTGTTTGAGTAGCCGATGAGATCAGGGTACCGATTCGTCGCCGTGGACGATGCGTTCGCGGGCGATTTCCACTCCAAGTAGTACCGAGTACCGTACGTATTGGCAAACAGCGTAAGTCTTCCCAGAGGAAAGAAGTACAGTCCAGTTAACGAGAGAGAAAGCGCCTCCTCGTCTTCATCCTTCCCATCGTTGAGGGTGAGTACGCCCGTGACGTAATGCATGTTCCTCCTCATCCGACCATGGTCGTAGAGCTGCAACGACAACGACCCTCCAGAACTCTCCAGCGAGGAATTCAGCGGTTTCCGCTTCAGGACCTTCTGCACGTCCAACGAGACGCTGTAGCTCGGCATCGAGGCGGGGTCCTTGTCCAATTCCCAGGAGCCCTTGAAGACTCCGGAGATGTTGTATGCAAATCTGTCGACACTCTCCATGTACTCCATATCGCGATCCAACGTGTTCTCTAGCGCCATCTTCTCCGCCTTGATTCTCTGCTGCTCTTCTGAATCGCGCAGATTGTTGTTCTGCCCATGGTTTCCGGGAGAGATCAGTGAGATGATGAGAATCACGTAAAGAACGAGACGAAACGTATCGAACATGCTCCCTTGCTCGTTTCCCTCCATTTCGCGTCCCTGTGTCTAAATCGATCGAGAGGAGCACGAAACAAAGAAAGGATAAACACTCCCAAAGAGAAGGACTCTTTTGCAAACTCGATAACCCGCGGAATTTTGGTTCTCAACAAACACCCCATCTCAACAGAGTCTCACACCAGCCTTTACTTGAAGGTGTTGCCGCAGCGACCGCAGGAGTTGCGATCGTGGTGCTTGGCCATGAACACACCAGCACCGCAAGCAGGGCACTCGCGTCTCAGACGGGTCACCTTGCCGCTCTCGTCCACCTTGTAGTACTTCAGAATGGCCAGCTTCACCTTCTTGTGCACGTGCTTCACCTTCTTCGGGGTCTTGTACTGCTTCTTCTTATGCTTCTTGCCGCCACCGCGCAGGCGGAGCACCAGGTGGAGGGTGGACTCCTTCTGGATGTTGTAGTCCGAAAGAGTGCGACCGTCCTCCAGCTGCTTGCCAGCGAAGATCAGACGCTGCTGATCTGGGGGAATTCCCTCCTTGTCCTGAATCTTAGCCTTCACGTTCTCGATGGTATCAGAGGACTCGACATCGAGAGTGATCGTCTTTCCTAGATTCTAAGCTGCGACTCCGAGAACCTCACCAGTAAGAGTCTTAACAAAGATTTGCATTGTAAGCCTAAATGTGACTCCAAATGCTGAATTCGCTACTTCTTTCGAACGAATGTGTGTTGTGGACGCTAATCCCGCTTTGTGGTCACAATTCTCTGAATCGTACCCAATTCTTTTACGGACAACGGCGATTCCTTCCAGTTCTCGTTCACTCCCGTTACGGAGGATGGATTTGGGTAGGGGAAGATGTAAAGATGGTTGGTGTCCGTGGTTGGTTGTCGCTCCCAATCTGGGCTGGTTTCCATATTGAATGATTGCGTCGTATTGTCAACGAGAGGAAGATAAGAATGACGCGATTCGGATTGCTATTCCCGTGAAGAGGGAATCATGACGCATCGAATGTGATTTGCAGCGTCTACACACTTCACTAAGACGATCGACGGGAAGAAAGAGTGTCCGTTTTGACTGACAGGCGATTGTGAACTACCACCACAATTCACTTCCACTTCACAATGCATGTCTTGTGCGTGTGAGTAAAGGAGGATATTGTCCTTCAGGAACGAACTCCCAAAACAGGGTCGTTTTCCGTCCTCCAAACGCCCTCACTTTCGTGACGCCCCCTTGATCGTTCTTTTATACTCGTAGCGGCTTTCGTTTTAGGGATCGAGGAAGATGAAATGGCTGTATTCTTTGGTTGTCCTCTCCACTGCGTCGTGCTTTTGGCGTCTCCTCACGCTGTAGTGTTCTTCTTTCTTATTGTGTCGTTGACTCGGAGCAAAAGAGGAGAGTATTGGCAGCAGTGGGTCCGTTCTTTCCGTCTTAGTCCTAGAAACGCCATCCGTTTATTGAAATGGTTGCAACAGAGGGGGAGGAGCGCATCTGGAAAACCAGTCACCACTCCTTCCGTTCATTCGCGGATGAGAAACCGGCGAATTCCGGGCATGATCATTCGCGTCGTACTCACAGAGAAGCCAAAAGAGGAAAGAATCGGAAGAGAATCGTTGATGATCGGGAAAAGGAGAGCGCGAGTCATGGCAGTGCTAAAGAAGATGGCGGTGCAGTGAAGAGCAGTGTGAAGAAGGAGCGAAAGCAATTGGATAGTGCGCAGCTGTTTTCACTGAAGAGAGAGACTGGTTTATCTCCTGTCGTTGCATCCCTTCAAGAGAAGCTGGAGGAGCGATCTGAAAAGAGAAGTGTTCATTTTTCAGAGAGTGGTCCCATTCAGCTGGGAAGTGGCGTCAATCCTGTGAATCCCTTAGTTTCGCAGATGGAGAGTTTATTTGAAAAGAATTCAGCGAAGAAGGAGACTGTGACCTCGCAATCACTCCCCGTTTCCAGCATCGTGTCTGAGCAGCATTCTGAGCAGCATTCTGAGCAGCATTCTGAGCAGCATTCTGAGCAGCGGAAGGTGATTTCGGAGAGTGAGACGAAGAAGGATGAAGTGGAGAAGTCTCCTGTGCAAGAGAGTCCTGTCCAGTCACAAGAACAAGTGCAGGTGGAACAGGTTCAAGAGCAGTCTCAAAGTGGGGAGATGTCAGTGCAAGAGCAGCCTCAACATCAACAGGACCAGACTCAAGAGCAGGTTCAAGAGCAAGCCCAAGTGCAGGAGCAGACGCAAGTGCAGGTTCAAGAACAAACTCAACCCCAACTCCAAGAACAGACTCCAATTCAGTCGCAAGAGCAAACGCAACTGCAAGAACAAACGCAACCGCAAGTTCAGTCTCAGGAGCAGACCCAACCACAACCTCAGCAATCCCAACCACAAGAGCAACCACAAGAGCAACAACCCCACCCCCAAGAAACACTCTCTTCAGAAGCATCCCATCCAGACGCACCCCTCCTCACAAGTGCCTCTCCCTTCCCTCCCTCACTCCAAGGTGGTCCCGAGTACGACAACATCATGAACCCCGAGCACGACCACTCCTTCTTCATTCGCAAGTTCGTCGGCACCAAGTACGACCCCAAAACCGACATCACCACCAGTGGGGGATCCCAAGCTTTCTAACACCTAGTCAACTACTACCGCGGAGGAGGCGTTGACGTCACCGCCGTGCTCGCCGTCACGTTCTCCCTCCTTCTCCTCCTCACACCTAGAATGGACCGTCTGGTGGCGCTGAAGCCCTTCTCCGTGCGGTGGACCGGGTGCGCGCTCTCGCCTCTTGTGACTCATAGACCGATCGTGGTGGCGGTGTACATGAACAAGGACTCCGACAAGACGGACTTCAAGTCCTTCATCCAGGCGGAGCGCTTCGAGTCGCGCATCGTCTCGATCAACTGCATCTTCTCCGCCAAGTCGAAGTACTTCAACCGCCTTCCGTTGAACCTTCTGCGCGGGCAAGCCATCCGCAACGTGGAGACGAGTCACTACATCATTCTCGACGTCGACACGCTGCCCTGCGGTAGGTTGTGCTGACGCTTAATCGAAGCTAACGGTCTGTAGCCAACCTGTACGAGAAGCTGAAGACGCTCCCGTCGGACTATCTGAGCGACCTCCACCTTGCGGTGGTCGTTCCCGTGTTCTTCTTCGCCGACCAGGACGAGTGGGCCACCAAGCCGTTCCGCGAAGCGTTGGACGCGTAGGCGTGGAGTGGCGGGGTGATGGGCAGAAAGAGCACCTCGGTGCCGGTGACGTGGGAGGACCTGAAGAAGTGCTGGGGGAGAGAGGAGTGTGTGATGACCAGTCGGTACAAGAGGAACCACGTGAGACTCGAGAGGGCGTGTGACAGTCAGAACTACCTGCCGAAGGACTTCATGTCCTCTTCTGGGGGCCAGTTGCTCCCGCTGCAGTGTTTTCTCAACGGCATTCAAGAGCCGTTGTGGTTGTGCATGTGTTGTGACGTCTAGCTACGTGATGGTGCCGCACAGCGTGGAGACGCCTCTGCCGCGCGAGCGGACGAAGGAATACGGCACGGAGAGGATGATCTACATCCTGGAGCTCCGCTATCGCGGTAGGCGTTGTGGCGAGGAGTGAGGGGCAGGATTCAAGTTCTCTATTCTGCGCGACGCTTTTGTGTTTGACATTCCCCATGCCTTTAGTATTGATGCGATCATCGCGAGTGACTCCAAAACTGTAATGAAGGAAGCGACAAAGGAAGTGAAGATGTTTGCCAATCACCTCAAACGCGTTCTTCCTGACCGAACCGTCGTGCCTGCTTGCTACGCGTGTTTCTTCAAACAAACAACACTACTTCTTGCAAGAAGCAGGCTTCTCACCCTTGTAAGCGTCGCAGATCATGTCCATCACCTTCTCTCTGTTACGGACCTTGCCATCGACCACAACCCACGGGACCCACTGGTGGTCCTTGGGAGTCTTGTCAGCAGCCTCGAGGTGGAGCAGAGGACCCTCAGTACCCTTCGCGCACTCCAGAATGACGTCGGGATCGACGAGAGCCATCTTACCACAGTTCTTCACACCCTCCTCAGAGAAATCGGTCGAGGTCTCTTCGCACACGATGAACTGCCACGCCTCCTCATCGGAGAAGTGCTTCTGAGCGCACAGCTCCACGAAGTTACCGTAGCACTCCTCCTCGCCGTGCTGGCACTGGAAAGTGGGAGGATCACGAGTGATCACTCTCGCATTGCCGTAGGGAACGAGCTCGAGGTCAGTGATCGCCATGACATCGGGGGTCTCGCGAAGATCCTTAATCTGGCTTCGGATCAGAGACTCGCAGCCAGGGCAGAAAGACTCGTAGTACAGAGTAGCCTTCACCTTCTCAGCCTCCAGTCCCTTCTTGCAGGAAGCGGGCTTCTCACCAGTGTAGGCATCGCAAACAGCCTTCAGGAAGTTCTCACCGTCGTCCAGCACTCTGTCGTTCACAACCACCCAAGGAACCCATCTGTGATCGGGAGTCTTGTCAGCAGCCTCGAGGTGGAGCAGAGGACCCTCAGTGCCCTTCGCGCACTTCAGAATGACATCAGGATCGACGAGAGCCATCTTACCACAGTTCTTCACACCCTCCTCAGAGAAGTCAACAGAGCTCTCCTCGCAAATGAGGAAGTCCCACCACTTCTCAGGGAAGTACTTCTGAGCGCACAGCTCCACGTAGTTGCCGTAACACTCCTTCTCGCCGTGCTGGCACTTGAAGGTGGGAGGATCGCGAGTCAAAACCTTGGCGTTGCCGTAGGGAACGATGTCGATGTCGGTAATGGCCATCATATCGTCGAGCTTACGGAACTCAACAAGATCCTTGGTGACAAACACCTCGCAATCAGGGCAGTAGGATTCGATGTAAAGGGAGACCTTCACATTATCGGCCTAGACATCACGCTTCCGAAGGAAAACCCTACGGCCATCGCCAGAGCGGCAATAGTCAAAGTAACAGCAAAAATCCTAGAGAGCATACGTAGATTATTCTGTCTCGAATCTCAAGTTAGGTATTCCAAAAACCCGATCGGGTGTCGACGCATGGGATTGGGGTACTGGAACACAGACGCACGATCTTCCTTTCATCTTTCTGCCACTGCTTGCCTCTGTGAATACAAGACCATAGCGACTGTTAGTTCATTTGTTTCGCAGGGTCATGTGCAATGATTGAAGGGCAGTGAGACTGGAGTTGGAACAAATGTGGCATTAAAGGTACGCCTCTCCGAGCGAGTATACTGGATCGTGCCTTTTGAATCGCAGTTGGACAATTGTATCGGTACCTATGGACACAACAAATGATAAATGAGCGCGAGAAAAACGATTAAGAGACGGATGCCGCTTCTCTCAGTACTCCCATAGAAACAAGTGAAACTCTCGGGATGGTGCTTACTCAGGTCATTTATTCCAATTCCGAATTCTGGCGAATCCATGTGGTCGATGAAGTATCCAAGTCAGAGTCTTAACCGTGACGAACTATAGAGGATTCCACACTCACTCAATGCTTCTAATGAATAATCAAGTGAGGATTGTTCTCGAAGGGAAACTGGAGAACAGACAGCGGGAATAATGGACTCTGGCTATCGTTTAGAGTGCGGCGGTTCGTCCGTTAGAGCATCACCGTCTTCAACCACCACTTCCAAAAGAAGCCTCGATTTGGGTTTGGGGATTTGGCTGGAAATGCGGAATTCCTATGAATAAGAGGCTCTTCTCGTGAGTGCGGAATCTCAGTACTATTCAAGGAGGAGACAATGGTAGCGCTTTCTGCTTCGTGCTGACGGCGGTAGGACTTCAAAGGACAGAAACTGGCGTACTTCCTCACGTACGCGATTCTCATTTCCTTTTCCGTGCACCCATCGTAGTCTCCTAACGTTTAGGTCATCGGCGCGATAGCTGGCATTCTCATGGACAGCTTCTTCCTCGCTTTCAAGATTTGCGTGGCGGGACTCATTGTGGCCTCGATTGTATGGTTTAGGTGAAGCGAGCGTGATGGGATAGGTGTGCATTCCTGATTGGCCGTTCTACAACCGGAATCCGGTCCAGTGGGCCACTCGAGAGAAGTCGGACTAAGGCGCGTTGTGTTGAACTGCTCGTTGTGCAGTCTCTTGTCGTTGTTGTGTGTTTTCCGCAAACACCTCCGATATTATACAGTTTCTAGCACAGAATCCGATCCACCTCCTTCGTGAAGTCCGGCATGTCGATGACATCGTTCACGTCCCAGTTCGGATTTCGCACCACCATGCTCGCGAACACGTCGTATATGGCCCACAGCTGCGTCTGGACGTCGTGAACGGTCAGATCGGTGTTGATGATGATTCGAATGCCGCTGGGCACCTCCAGGTAGTGGAACATGTACGACTTCGTCTGAAACGAGTGCATCCCGTGCTCCTCTTCCCTAATCGTGATTCGTCTCGCCTTCTCGAGTACTTTGCAGTGGAAAACTTCTCTATCAGCGCGTTCATCGAAAGGAGGAATCCGCAGATCAGTTTTGACTCCTCCTCGGCATTGTCCCCGAAGGCGTTGTATGTTCTGTTGTACTCGCGGTAGAATATCCGCTTTCCATTGCGATTAAAGATGTAGCAGTTTAGGATCATCGTCGAAGAAGTCAATGCAAGAGTGAGAAACAAACCGATGATACTATACAACACCAGGTAGCTGTGGCATCGTCCTCTCTACTGCCATGCGATGCCTTCTGGATTCATCATCTGCAGCGAACGGAAGAATGGGACCTTTTCCCAAGACGCCTGGAAGACGACAATCCAAACGATGAGCAGAACGGCCCAGACGATACAGCCAATCAGACACTTGTTAACGTCTACAATAACGGGGTGAGTCTCTGTCCAGCACACTCCATACGCACGCAAACGTACAGGATCGCATCCTCTTTCCATTCTCCGTCTCGCTCTTGCGGTACTTCCACCAATTCATGACCACTAGCATCCACACCATCGGCAGGCAGAAGAATCCGCAGATATAGTCTGGGAATCAGCGGAAACGGAAACACACGCACATATCTTCGCATACTTCAGCTCGTCTGCAGTAACATCTCTCAGCGGCTTGTCGGACATTCCCATAGGAAGAAATGAAAGAAGAATCCGACCGGAAACGGCGTTGTGGCTTCGGCGAGAAGGAGAAGAACAAACACGAGAAAACTACACACTACGTTCGACAACGATCGGAGAGTCGAGAACCGCGAAGCCGGCAGACACGCCCCCCTCGTTGGACGAGGATTCCTTCGTCCTCACCAGGATTCCGATATCCTCTCGATGGATCATCTGCTGCGTCTCCGCGTTGTACAACACCGAGGAGTAGAAGCCAATCTCACTCGAGGAGGGTCGCAATGACGCCTCTCCCTCCTTCACGTGATAGGCATCAAACGACTTGGGCATAATGCGCTTCATAAGAATCAACGACACAAGCTCGTTCCTGCACGTCACCAAACGCACCCAGTCCTACATGTCCTTTCGCTTCAGCGTTTCCACGATATCGTTTCCCCAGATGTTGTAGCCGCCTCCTTCTCGCTGCGGCTTCAGCACGTAGTGGTTGGGGTGTTCCATCACGTCAGCCAGCACGCCCTTCAGCTCCTCGTCACGCACCACAGCATCCGCTGGGTACATGGGCGCGAAGCAGCGACGGAGGGCTTCCACTTTCTTCCTGTTGTCTTCAGACAGCGTTACCTTCTCCTTCTCACTGAGAGACTTCTCCTTTCCGTCGATCAATTCCACCCCCTTTCCATCAACTGACTCCACCTCTCCAGCAAACAAGTCCTCCAGCACACCGGGGAGACAGAGCTGCTGCTGGATCTTCTTGCAGCCGATGAGATGGAGAACAATGTTGGGGCACTACGCTCAACGCCGCACACCACCCGTACCTTGATGGCTCGCGACAGCTCCAGACGCTTGCGCACCCCCCACTCCTTCTCCGACGGGTAGTCCGCGGGCGTGTAGGCGCTTCGGTAGTACACGACAGCGATCTCCCTGCCCTGCACGACCAGCTTCGCGTCCTCCAGCTGCAGCGACGCCTCCAGCTGGGCATGGGTCTGCCAGACGCAGGGGATGCCGTACTTCTCCATCAGCGTGATGCTCAGCATGAACTGGTCCACGTTGTTGTTCTCGTGCTCTTGGTTCACGATGAGGACCGCCGTGTCGCGCGTCGAGCTACGATGAACACAGAGGAGCACGACTACAATTCGCTGTTGTACACCTCGACGGCCTTGGCGAGGTTGGAGCAACTCTTCTGGAGGGTGTGGTTGAAGTCGGACTGTTGGATGTAGTTGTTCAGGTCATCGACGGAAATGTGCAGGAAGTCGGCGATGGAGGGCAGTTCGCTCCTTTCGTTGGAGATGAGGAACTGATGCAGCTGCGTGAGCTTCTCCTCAACGCCCAGGAACGAGCAGGAAATGGTGTTCAGTTCGATCTAGACATCACGCACGAAGGGAAGGGCACACTTGCAACAAGTTCGCCGGGTCCGCCTGGTCAATCATGTAATCAGAGCGCAGCAAACCCATAATGACGGGCTGATACGAGCCACTTTGTATCACCTCCTTGGCAATGTTCACCAGATGGAGCGTGTAATCGTCGGTAACGCTAGAAATCATTAGGAATAGAGAAAGCGACTCCTTCAGTTGATCAAACAGCCACTGCGGGCGATGCGAAATGCGCACGAGCAATTCGGCAAACAGCACGTTCAGCTGCTCGCCCTGGAGGACTCTCGCCTTCGATATCTACCAATCACCCCGTCGTTGCGTTCCTCACCGGAAATGGAAGCAGCGAGAGCGGCATGTGCGAAAAGAGCTGCTTTTCGCCGATATACTCGCCGTGGAGGAGTCCATTTGCCAACGCGTAGGAAACCGCACTGGCGCTAAATCGCTTGATATCCATACTCTTTGTGTGCAAAGGGAAGAAAAGAATGAAGGAAGAGCGTTTGCCGAAAATAGGGACGATAACGGACAGTCCGCCTAAGAGCAACTGCGCGCTAAAGAAGGAGTTGCGGGAGTAGAGAAAGCATGAACCTGAATGCGGTGCAGGACCTCATCAAGCAGAAGGTTTCGGATCTGGAAAGGAACAACCGGGAGTGGAATGCCTGCCGAGTCGCTTTCGCCGCCTGTCTTCAAGATTGGCAGAGCGCGTCAGAGCGCGTCGAGCAAAGCGAGAGTCCCTTTCCGATTCGCGACGAGGGCAATTTGGAGCAGTACGAAGCAAGGGAAGCGATCATCTGCAAAGGAAACGCAACGGTGCGTGCTTTAAAGAAGGTGCTGGAAGAAGCGGATCACATGGTATCGGAACTGCTGAATTGCCTTGGTATTCGTCACATCAGAACATAACATGTAGATTCCAATATGAATGTCCTCTTCGATATGCCCATTCCCATTACCCAGGAAAAGACCACGGAGCTCGAGGAACTGGCAGCAGCATGCCACGACTATCTCTTCTGCCACAGTCAGGACCTCCAGCTCATTGTGCGTCTCTTGACTCCCGTTGACCGTGTAGTGTACCATAGTGAACAGCATAAACCACCAGCTGAGCGACAGCGTAGCCCAGACGTACGTGCTGACCATCAAGCACTCGGCCCTGTCGCCTCCCTTTGGCTCGCGTGTTTGTTCAACAAGGAGGGGAATCCAATATCAGAAATCGACAGTTCGAAGACAGTTTAGTTCTCCTTGCTGACCTCCTCGAAGTTCTCGACCAGATCGGGAACATCCTCATCCTCAGCAGCCTTCTGAGCCTCCTCGCCCTTAGCGAGCTGGGCAGCGTTGAGCAGACTAGCCAGACCCAGCTGGTTGATGATACCAGGGAAGTAGTTCTTCAGAGCTATGCGTGACTCGCCCCAATCCGCGCCTACGAGCTCTCTCGGGAGTGCCGAACACAGCGGTGGTGTTGTTCATGGGACTGATCCAGACTACGCATGATTCCACGAACACGCCCGTACCCTGGCACTTAGAGAAGTGGTAGATATCCTCGCTCTTGGGGAAGAAGTTCACCTCGCTGATCATGTCGATAGGCTGGCAACCGAGCTTGCGAAGAGTGAGCTTCAGCTTGCCGTCCTCAACATTGTTGGACTGGTGCACCACCTTCTTGCTTCTTCTGCCGACACCCTTTCCGGCGTGAGCCTTCACATTAACGCGACAATGCGAAACGTACACCATTACCGAACTTAGCCTTCAGCTTGTCACGAGCTTCCTGAATATTCTGAGGAACAGCCTCCATTTTGATGATTCAATCAATCCTGATATAGAAACTTGGAAACCTGTGAACCATAGAATCGACCCATTGCCGATTTCCCGCAATTCCCGCGGCTCGCGTGCTGTTTGGAGGACGGGACGTCCCGCTCTCCAACTGTCCCTATTCCTGTTTGTCCTCCTGTCCTGTCTAGTTTCCTAGCTGCTGTGTTGTAAACAAGATCAACGGGCGTTTGCGGCAACAAACAGCACAACTGCTAAAATCATTTCACATTCGGGTTCTTCAAATCCATGGGCGCCCCAGAGATACTCTCGCGAATGCGCACGATCGATTCGCTCTGTTTATCCAGCTTCTGGGACAGCGCCCTCGTGGCACTGCTCCACTGGCTCACTCTGCACTTCTTCGAGTAGCTCTTCAGAGAACGGGCGATGGGGTACGCCAACTCGGGATACGCCACGTTCTTCTCCAGTAGCCGGAGGTAGTCGGTCAGCAACGCAATCGCCTTCGTCACGACCACCGGCCCCGCCCGCGACTCCAGCAGCGTCTTCGACAGACGGATGCAGTAGTTCAGCTCCGGGGGCTTCGATGTGTTCGACGGCTTCTCCATGAACTTCTCGTTCTACGAGGTCATCCGCTCCGAGCGCACGTACCTCAATCACGTCCAGAAGCAGCGGGGCGACGGGGATGTACATGTCCGTGGCGGAGATGATCTGAATATACATGTCCACGCAATGGAAACGCATGGGGTAGTAGCGCGCCGTCGGGATCAGATTCACCACACTGTCGATGACCTGGATCAGCGGGTAGACGAGCGGCTTGAACGCCTCCTTCAGCGCGGGCTGGCACACCATGTACGTCCACAGGCGAAGACAGTTCACGAACTGCCAGTTGTACACCGAGTGGATGCTACCCGTGAATTGCTTCCAGCACTTCTACTCCGCCTCGGTCATGGAGGTCATCGCGTTGCGCACATGGATGGCGAGTTGACGGATGTACACGAACGCGTGCTGATACGAAGACACGGTGTCCATGGAGTACAGCTCCGTCACGCAGTTCCGCATCACGACAAAGGACTGACTGTTGTTGTCGTTGTACTGCTTCCACGATTTTACGAATGTGAGATACATGATCTGAGCGTTATGGACGACATGCGAATCACGGTACCTTCAGAGTCTGCTCCATGAGAAAGCCATTCTCGGAGACCAACTTGCGAAGCGTCAAAAAGGCGTTAAGACGCGCCTTCTACAGAGTGACGTCGAAACCACAAACCCACTTCATTCTCAGCAGTAGACCACTCCTTGATAAGGAAACGCATGTACTTATTCGCCTCCTTCTTGCTCATGTTGGTCTTCTTCTCTTCTTCCATTTTCTTCTTTAAACCAGTGGGTAGCTGTCGAGAAAGTGCCACTCAAACCACTTTTCGCATTCCAGTAAGAACCCAGATTTCGGTTGCTCCTTGAATGAAACGGTCGATTCGTGTGCCAAATCTAGCGATGGATCGTCGCGAAGAGGGAACGATGCTTTCCGCTGTTAAAACAACTCTGCGTGTCAATGCCGTCGCGATCCACAGATCACGCGTTTGGCTACGGAACAGTGCTCGTGATATCACATTCGATGGCACACGCACAGCGAAACCCACAGAACTGTTCATTATTGTTCTTCGCCCATTTGCTTCCTTTCCCTCGGAGTGCTAGACACTCGATGCCTGCTTCCTTTTCCCTGCCTCTTCTCTTATGGCTGCTTCTGTTCCTGGGTTCCCACGGTTGGCTCCTCCCTCCCTCTTTTAGTGTAGGTGACAGTGTCACACTCGTCCAGATCAGTGATTTGCACACGCGAGACCGTCATCCTGAAGATGGAGCTCGTTTGGAGCGTTTTGTTGCAACAGTGCTGCCCCAACTCCGTCCGCATCGAGTCCTTGTGACCGGTGACGTGGTGATGGGGTACAAGACGCGTTTCTTTTCCAAGAGCGTGGAGGAGCAGTGGAAGCGGTACAGACAGCTGTGGGCTGCGCAATCGACGGTTTCCAGAGAGCATTGGCTGGATGTCCCCGGAAACCACGACTACACGATGAAACAATTGACAGACCACGGTACGGACTACGACGCGTATGCAGCGCAGTCCAGCGAACACGGCGTGTCATTCACCTTGGTGGAGACGGAATCGTCCAGAATTTGTCTAATCGGAGTGGAAACCTCCTATACTCCTCGTTTTATCGCTTTCCTGGCGTGTGACTGTAGACATGCCGTACTGGCTCAATCTCTACGGCTGGCTTTCTCCCTCTCAACTCACGCGCGTGGTTCAACAAACGCGGAGGAGCAACTGCTCGCTCGCTCTCGCCTACGGTCACATCCCACTCGCCCTCCTCAACACCCGTTCTGTGCTGAAGGCGTTCCGAGAGGCGTCCATTCCCTTCTATCTCAGCGGACACCTTCACGACTCGCACGGCGTCTTCCACGTCCTCTCTGCATCCCCTTCTCACGAGTAGTATCGCTACGCCTCCACGTACGACTTGGAGCTTCCCTCTCTGGCGTACACTGGAAGGTGGGTTTCTCTCCGCGTCTTTCACGTAGCTATCGCGTGCTCGTTCTCCGCGACAACTGGCTCTCCTTCACGGACCGCAGTCTCCACGACGCCGTTGAGCCCTTCCTTCTCTTCCTCAGTCCTCCCGTTTCTTTCGCGCCGGGTCTTCACGTGTAGCGTCCCGAGGACAACTCGCAGGCGACGCGCGAGCAGTGGCTTCAGTACGTGAGGGAGTCGACGACGGTGTGCGTGAAGGTGTTCGCGGCGGAGGAGGTGGAGTGGTCGCGCTTTGGACTCACCCTCGACGGTGAGCCGATCACCGCGATCCTCACGCACGCGGAACTGAAGAGCGGAATGGAGCTGGAGTGGCTGTGGGACGCCCGCGACCTGGAGTCCACGACGCACACCCTGGAAGGGATCGTGTATTACTGGAGCGGCGAGGAGGAGAGGGCTGTGCGAGCCACTCGCGTGTTTGACTTGTCGCCGGCAGCGGAAGGGAGTGCGAACACGGCAGCAGAAGAGAACCCGAACACGGCAGCGCAGACGTGGACGATGGTGCAGCTCCGGTGGCTCGAGCCTCTCGTCTTCCTCCTCCTTCCCTGCCTGTGCTCCTGCATCATTCTTCAGTGTCTGCGGCATCCTCGACGCGTGTTCTTCTTCGACGCTCTGTCGCACGTCACCGC
>ERZ780157.1043-NODE-1043-length-31433-cov-3.839282_pt1 | contig 31433 bp, 21 predicted proteins | sample MGYA00511169_ERZ780157 | MGnify/ENA primary metagenome ERZ780157 (study PRJEB29588, sample SAMEA1965149) | human gut metagenome | biome: human gut; feature: human-associated habitat; material: faeces | place: Denmark | collected 2008/2010 ...
GAGCATCTGGCTTGTGAGGGCGAGCGAGATGTGCCCGCCGTAGTGTTCGACCCCAAGCCCCACGGCATGAACCGCGGACTTCCTGTCAAGCGTCTCGAATCGGATGCGGTGCTTCTCGACCGTCACCTCCGTGTCGGCCTTCATCACCTGAACGGACGGAGGCTCGAACGGGTTCGCGGACGGACGCACGAAGTCGCCCGAGCGCACGAGCTGCGGGTTGAGGATCTCGGAAGCCGTGCCGACGAGCACGTCCGCATCCCACACGCCCATGAAGAGCCCCGCCTGCTCGAGCACGGCGGAAATGGCCCTGCGCGCGGTGAGGACCTTTTCACGGACCTCCTCGTCGTCGGGCTTCGTCGTCGGAACGACAACCGTGAGCCAGACTCGCCAGTGCCTCGGATACACGGGGGCCTGGGGCGTGAGCTGCTCGACCGCACCCTTCACGAGGTTTTCGGCGGCCCAGTTCGTGGCCGTGTCGATGATCCCTTCGGCTTCCGGGCTCAGCGGCGGAAACCCGTCGGGCACACGTGCTTCGGGAACCATCAGCTCTGCAATGCCCCTTACGGCCGACGACGCGAAGGCCGTGATCGAGAGGACGGATCCGGCTTCAAGCGGAGCCGCGAGGCCGATGAGCGTCTTCTCCATCTCGGACGTGACACCCGTCTGCGGATAGATCTCGATCGCAAAGCCGAGTCCTTCGGGGTTTTCGGGCTTGTCGCCCTTCAGCGTGAAGAGGCCGTCGGGCGTGGCGGACTCCCAGGGGAGCGCCGTGGAGAACGCGTCGACGCGCTCGCCCGTACCCGGAATGAAGCCGGGAATCCCGGAGGAGACCTTCAGATTCTCGTGTCCTGTTCTGATCCGCCGAAGGATTTCGATGAATTCCCTGACGGGATTCTTTGAGGAGGTCATCACGGGTTCTCCTCAGGAGCCTTCATCTTTTCCGCGAGGACGTCGGGGTCATAGGGCGTGCCCTTGAGGGCCGCCTTCTGGGCTTCGATGAAGCGGCGCCTGCCGTCACCGAGCGAAGAGGCGACGTCTGACTCTGATGCACGAACTCTCGGGACCGAAGTCTGAGCGTGCTTCAACGCCGAACGACGGCGCTCGAAGGGAAGGCGCACGACGGCGGAGCCCCTGTCGGCGCTTTCGGCTCGCCGCCGGGCTGCGGCCCAACGGGCGTCAAAGGCGCGGGCGTGGATCATCTCGCCCTCATGAAAGTCGCCTTCGTCGTCCGTCCAGGGCGCGATCCAGATGGTCACGATCACCTCGGGGAGGCGCTTGGGCGAAGATCGGCGCTCAGGCGCTCGTGCGGCGGGTGCGGCTACGGAAGCCTGAGCCGCATCGGCCTTCACCGTATGAACGGCGGGCCCCGCAGGCGTTTCGTCGACGGCCTTTCCGTTCGTGCCTTCAATTTCTGGAAGGCCCTTCGAGGCGGCCTCGATTGCCTTGTCGCGTTCGATCCTGTCGGGCGTGCGGCCGCGGACGCTGTCCTCGTAGGTGTCGGAGAGCGAACGACAGGAGACCCCCGGCGTCATCGGGCAGCTGAAGTCGTTCTCGGCGTTGAGGCCCGTGAGGGTCCCGCAGCCCGAGAGGGCGAGGGCAAGGGGAAGTGTGGCAAGTGCAGGGGCCGTGCGGCGCAAAAGGCGTGCGGTCTCGTTTCGAATCATGGCTGGATTCCTGTGTTGTGTTTGTCGTTATCGCTTCGAGGGATCGGCGAGCAGCACGCCCTGCGAGAAGACGAGGTCGACGGGGCGGCCGGCATCCACCTCAAGCACGGGGAAGATGCGGTCGGCGAGTCTCAGGTAGTAGTCGGTGATGCGGTCCATGGAGTCGGAGAGGCCTTCGCCCATGCCGGACATCCAGGCGTTCTTGTATCGCTTGCTCTGCGTGCCCGTGATCGACGTCGTCACCTCCTCGGAAGAGCGGGTGATCGATTCGCCCAGACCCGAGAGCAGGCCGACGGAGAGCGCAGAGGCAATGGCCTGACCCGATCGGGTCACGAGCTTTCCTCTCACGCCCACCTTGCCGTCCTCGCCCACGGCGTAGCCGGAGACGCGCACGTCGAGTGCTTCTCCCTTCTTGCCGACGCAGGAGAGCCTGTCGAGCCTCACGAAGGCGCGCTCGGAAGAGAGGTCGCCCGTGGCCGAGGCGGTCACGTGGCAGGCCGTCACCTGACTGCGCCAGGCATTTGGCAGCACGGCCGTGTCCTCAAGACGGATCACCATCGGAAGCGGCTGGCTCGCAGCACCTGCGCCCGTGGAGGCATAGACCCCCGTCAGCAGCCTGCCCCGCACGAAGGAGCCTGCAGGCAGGTAGTCCTCGACGGTCGTGCCCGCGGCCCTGTTCACCTGCAGAGGCGTGTCGGGGTTGAGCGTGGGCGAAGGCCCCACACGGGGTGCGGGCGGCGTCGGTGGGGCGGGAGGCGGCAGCGTCACCATCGCGAGCCTCGGACCCGAGACCGCCTGTCGCGCCGCCGCATGCGCTTCATCCGGAACCTTCACGCCGCCCGAGATGTCGGGAAGCGCGGGGACGATTGAAGAGGCGGGCTCGTTCGTGTTTCTGGCGGGATCGGTGTGAAAGACCTTTCCGGGAGTCTTCGAGCCGAACTGGGAGGAGAGCTTCGAGATGTAGGCCGCATCGTCGTTTGCCTTGAGCAGGCTCTTGATGCGGGCCTCGGTCTCCTCGGGCGTTTCGCCCGGACGGGGCGTAAGGCCCGCGCGTCCTGCGATCGCCTTGAGGTCCTTGACTTCGCTTGTCTGCGTCTCGAGCCGGGACTTCTGGTCGGCAATGATCGCGCGCAGTCGCGTCTCGGTTGCGGCGGCCTCGCGCTGCACTTCCTCGATCCTGCGGCTGAGCGCAAGGAAGTTCGCGTCATAGCGGGCGATGAGCACGTCCTTGTCCGTGCCGTCGGGGCGTAGCGTGATCATGGCCGCTTCAGGCGGAGCCTTGCGGGCGGGCTTGGTGTCGGATGCCTCGACAGCAATGAAGGCGATGATCGCCAGAGTGGCGAGGATCGTGGCGGCGAGCGCCTTCTGCTTGAACCTGAGACTGCTGTTCGAGGGCTGGGAGACGTCGTCAGAAGACGCGGAGAAAATGTCCTTCAGCTGCATGACGACACTCCGGGAAGATGGCCGGGGTCAGCGTTGCGCACGGTGCATGCGCAATCGTTTGTTCTGATCTCATTCACGGGCGTTCTCCACGAGGACGAGCCTGCAGCTGTCGCCCGGCTCAAGAGAGGTTTCGGTTGCGGCAGCAGCCCAGACCGAGCCCGAGAGAAGCTCGGGATTGATCTCGACGGGAAAGACCGTGCCGTTTTTGACGGTGAGTTCAACCGCCTCGGCATGGCGGGAGCGCCAGATGCCTTCGATGCGCACGCGAAGCGGTGCGAGCCTCTTCATGGCGGCGGCCGCGCCTTGAGCGGGGTCGGTCATGGCGGTGCGGGAAACTTCATCGGTCTCTTCGCCCCTGAGGACGAGCGTCACGAGGCGCTTCATCTCGGCGGGGAAGCCCTCGGCGCGAAGGGGCGCAGCGGGCACGCGAACGGGAGCATTCGCCTGTTCGGCCCTGCGCACGCTCTTTTCGAGGATGATGGTGCGGGGCTCCGCATCCGCAGTGAAGGTGAGATGCAGAGGAGCAGTTTCGCCCGATCTGCAGGTGACGTAGACCATGGCCGAGCCCTCCATCTTCGGGAGGACGTAGAGCATGCCGCTCGCGGCATCCGTCTGAACGTCGATCAGGTGACGGTCGTAGACGGCCGAGGCAATGGGGTCGGCCGGAATGGCGACCATGGTGGTCTCGTGCGCGGGCAGCGTGAATTCAAGGGGTGCGTCGCCTTCACGGGCCGTGAAGACGGCGGCGTCGGACGACGGGGCGAAGGCCGAGAGGATCAGAACGGCTGCGCCAGCGAGCGCGAGCCTCGGGGCGAATCGTTTGAAGGATTCGATGTCAGAGCGGGTGACGATCATGAGGGCTCCGTGAGGGAAGGTTTTGTCAGGACCCTGACGACGGTTGGTCGGTGAGGGACGTGAGGAAGAGGCGTCCTGCGTCGTAGCGGAACGTCAGTCGCCAGGTCTTCTTTCTCGAGCTCGTGACGGTGCTGCCGACGAGTGTCTTCTGGACGCCTTCGACCTCGACGGAGAGGTCGGACGTGTTCACGCGGGCGCGGTCGGGATAGAAGATCGTGGAGGAGTGGTCCTTCTTGATGCGGTCGGCCTCAACGATGAGGGCCTCCTCGAGCTTTCCGTAGAAGCCCGGATCAACGTGCTGAAGGACGACGCGGCGGGAGGAGTCGACGGTTTCGGGCGTGACGCTTGCCGCATGGGAGAGGACGGAGAGGGCCCAACGCTCGAGGTACGGCGCGCCGGGACCCGCCTCGTCGAAGGTCCAGACCTCGCGCTCGGCAGCGAGCGTGGGCGGAACGACGATGGTGCGCGTCTCGGGCTGCTGCAGGAGAAGCGCGAGGGCGAGGATGAAGTTGAGCGCAAAGCTCATCGCCATGATGACGGCAAAGCTTCGTCTCAAGCCGATGCGTTCGGCGACGATGGATGTGTAGAGCATGGAAAGGATCCCCGCGGCGGCTTCGCGTACGCGGACGCACGGTTGCGGCCTCGGGGATTGGGGGATCGGGGAAGTGATTGACGTTCGGACCTGACCGTCGGCGGACGGGCTTCAGCGCACGAAGTGCCTGGCCGAGCTCGGCGGCGTCCGCCCGAAGGAAGACGCGCCGAGATGCCAGTAGGCGAGCGCTGCGCCGTAGCCGCGGCCGTGCAGGCCCGAGACCTTGTGCCAGCCGTAGGCCGACAGCGCACCCAGAAAGACGCCGGCCCCAATGTGGTCCAGCACCGCACCGAGATAGGTCACGGTGAGGACCACGGCGACAAGGTCCGCATCGAAAAAGAGAAATCGAGGCGGATCGTCAAGGCCGGTCGGGACGCGAACGCCCTCGGGTGCCGCCATCAGACAGTAAAGATGCTGTCAATGACGGAGGGGGCGATCATCAAGGTCAAGCCGCAGGCGATGGATACAACTGCAGCATATAGACTCCCCTTGGCGAGCCCGACAGCGAGGCCGACAAGCAGGAAGATGATGGCGATGGACTTCCCCAGGGATCCCTGGGCCCAGCCAGTGAGCTGGGTGTACAGTTTGTCGAAGGCCTGCACGTCCCCCGCGGAAGCTGCTTGGGCGTACAGAACAAGAAGGCCTGCGGCGATCTTGTCTTTCCTTGATCCCACAGCGGATACTAGTTGATGGAAATTGATTTTCATATGATTTTCATCTGAGTTTTTGAGAAAACCGCCGACGTTCGGTTGGTTCGAGACGGCTGGCGGGGTTTTTCGTTTGCCGGCGAGAGCAAATGTACGCTTCGGCAAAAACCTTTCGCCATACGGGACATTCATTAAGCTCCAGCCCCGTTGGGGAAAACCATCGAATTTGGGTTTTCAGAAGAAGCGGTTTTTACTCCTGCAGTCGTTTCGAGCCGATCGACTGCCGTGCAAAGGTGTCAAAACAGAGCGGGTGAGCCGCTCGGGCCCCTTCGGTGAGGGGGAGCGGAGCGGCTGAACCGTAACCCATTCATGGGATGGCGATCGGTAGAAAACCGTAAAAATTCGGAAGAGGGCGGGCCAGGGCAGCCGCTTTGCAGGGAAAAGGTCAGGGGAATTGAGAACCGGTCCCCTTCAGGGTTAACGCGAATGGGCTACAATCGGGGAGTAAATGAAAACTCTAGGACGATGGTCGTTCCGGGATTGGAGGAAATTCTCGATGTCGCATCTTTTGCAGGCCGTTGTCGGCGCAGCAGTCGGCGACGCTCTTGGCGTGCCCTATGAAGGGAAGGAAAGGGACACCTACGTCTGCGAGAACATGCACCCCCTTGGCTGGCATGAAAAGCCCGTCGGTTTCTGGTCGGACGATACGGCCATGATTCTGGCCGAGCTCGACAGCCTTCGTGAAAGGCAGGGCTACGATGCCGAGGACGTGATGATGAAGTTCGACCGCTGGCTGCACGAGGGGGCCTACACCCCCGACGGCAAGGCCTACGGCTGGGGCCGCACGACGGCCAGGGCCGTCTCGCGCCATCGGAGCGGCACGCCCGCCGACATCTGCGGCGGTGGGGACATTCTCGACAACGGCGCAGGCGCACTCATGCGCATGCTTCCCTATGCGCTTCTCAACAGCCCCGACCGCCTCGAGATCGTCGATGCGGCTGGTTCGCTCACGCACAGCCACCAGATCAGCATCGTCATCTGCCGTCTCTACTCGTGCTACGTCGACGAGCTCCTTCAGGGGCACAAGCCCGCCGAGGCGCTTGAAGCGCTCATTGAGAACCACTTCGTCGAGATTCCGGACTACTACCTCCCGAAGCTGCAGCTCATGCCGCACCTCTCGCGCGTCTCCGTGCCGAACTCCGGCTTCGTCTCCGACGTCTTCATGGCGTCCCTCTGGTGCCTCATCAACTCCGACAACTACGTCGATGCCGTCCTCAAGGCCGTCAATCTGGGCGGTGACGCCGACACGATCGGTGCGGTTACCGGCGGCCTTGCCGGCATCATCTACGGCCAAGACGGCGACAACGGCATTCCCGTCTGCTGGTCTCATGCGCTTTCCCGCATCGACTACATTGAAGAGCTCTGCACGGCCTGCGATGGCATGATGCGCTGACGACCGTGCACTTTGCGCTCCATTCGACACTCAAGAGGACTGCCTGCAGGCGGTCCATTTTTTAGCTTGATCCCTGATCTCGAGGGTGATTTCAGGAAGGTTTGATCTGAATCAAGAAATCGAAGTCTCGTCGATGGTCCTGTTGAAATCCGGAAGTGAACATCGCCTTAAGGCCTCTGTCTTTCAGGCGTTGACGGCGATCACGTTCTGCTGAAGCGACAGAGATCTTCACCCTGATAAATTGATTTCAAAAGGCGAAAACCGCCCTGGATGCGCCTTGAGAGGACATTTCCGTCATTCGCTCGGGTTGAAAACTTTTAAGCTGCATGGCACGATGTTCGCGTCGCAACCGCTCAGGCGTTTCGACATTTCTTCGCAATAACACAAGCTACAGAAATGACACCATACATAAAAAACATGACCCTCAGGAAACCTGTCGTCGACGAGCAATGGCTTTCACTCAACCGAACCATCCATCAGGTTGCGCCACTCTGCAGGAATCCCGAACACCTTGAAAACGCCGCCCGCGTCCTTCAGGCCGAGGGTGGCCTCGAGGCGCTGGCGCGCCTGATCACCACCGAACAGACGGCTTTCCTCGTTCTGGCCATGCTGGAGAAGTGTGGAGCCTTTCAGCGTACGGCCGTCATTAACGGCGGTCCGTGCGTCAGGATCTCGGCCGGGGTGTCGGCCGACGCACCCAGGAAGGCGGGTGTCAAGCTCACGCGTCAACAGATGATGAAAATTCGCTTCTCGATTTCGATTTCACCTGAAATGCGCAGCATGTGCTATGACGGCAAAATACCGTATCCGGACGGTACGATCTTTGAAAAGGATTCCACCGGATATTTCCACACCAAGGGCTGCCGCCGGACCTAGTCCTGAGGGATTCGTCTCCCGCGACCCGGTCGTCACCGCTGAAGGATGACGTCGAGGAGACGTCAAATGGCGGGCTTGAGTCCCGAAATATGATCGATGATCGTTTCGATGGGGATCTCCAGGGCCGCCGAGGTCTTTTCCAGCGTTCTGTAGAGGAGCGAGGTCGTCTCGCCGGCCAGCATGGTGTCGGCCGTGAAGGAGTGCACGCCGCTCTTGTGAATGAACTCGGACTTCGTGAGCTTCTTGTGCTCCATCATGGCAATGACAAGCTCGCAGAAGCGCTTCGCACGCTTGGCTTCGGAGGCAGCGGTGCTCTTCGAGGTGTCGTATCTGAAGATGAATTCTTCGGGATCGATGCGAAGGGCCAGAGCAGCCGTGATCTTGAGGTCGGGATCGAGCGGAAATCTGCCGACAAGGAGCCTGTAGGCGTTCTCGACGGAGCAGTTGGTCATGGCGATCCAGTCTCTGAAGCAAAGTCCCCGCTTCTGGAGCTCGGAGAGCACGATGGGCGTCCTGTCCTTCGTGCCCACGAGACTGGTGGCATGTTCACGGATGGCGTCTTCGCCGACGTCAAAACCCTGTGCAAGGGCTGCGACAAAGGCGTCGGAGGGCTTTCTCGGGGGATACATGAGCTGATCAAGAGGAATGCCCGTCATCTCCGAGAAATCGGTCATCGGAATGGACCTGTAGGTCAGGGTGTTTTTGATCATCATGGCGAGCAGGGCGGTCTCGCCCTTGGGCATCATGCCGATGACGTACTTCGTGCGAACCTTGCCCTGGCAGCGCACGCGCGTGTAGAGGTCGCGAAGCACCGCATAAGGAACGTTGAGCTCGGCTGCGAACTTCTGGATGCTCTGGGGCTTGATGGGCTTGCCGGGGAGGTTCAGATGGGTGAGAACCGTGGGGAGCGCAATGCCCGTGTTTGCCGCGATGGTCTTCGGATCGAGACCGAGCGCGGACATGCGTCCCTGAAGATAAAGGTTGAATTCGTCAGGCTTCTCACCGGTGGGCTTGTAGGTGGTCATGTGAATCTCCATGAGGGTCGGCGTGCGCCGGCACGCGCTGCGCGGATTCATGTCGCGCATGAACCTGCCGACGACGTCGCGTCGCCGGAAGGTCGCTGGTCTATTTCTTTGTAATGGACCGGCTCAATCAGGGTCGAGCCGGTCGGGTCACGTGTTCTGACGCGCTCATTTCCTCTGCGCGGCCTCGGCTTCGGCCTTCTGCTTGTCGGCGAGGCGGGGCTTCTGCTTGCGGTTGGCGACGATCTTGTCCCAGAGGCAGTTGGGCGCAATGCGCATGGCCTTCGCGAGAAGGCCCATCTGCCAGGGAATCGTGCGGTAGGAGGCGTCGCTGTCGATGGTCTTGACGGCGCGCTCGGCGAATTCGTCGGGCGTGAGCACGAAGGGCATCTTGTAGGGATTGGCGCTCGTGAGCGGCGTCCTCACAAAGCCCGGACTGATCGTCTGGACCTTGATGCCCGTCTTCCTGAGGCCTACGCGAAGGCTTTCGTTGTAGGTGATGACGGCGGACTTGGATGCGCCGTAGGCTTCGCTGCCAGGAAGGCCTCGAATGCCCGAGACCGAGGCGATGCCCACGAGCTTGCCGCGGCCGCGCTTCGTCATCGGCTCGATGAAGCCGTGGAAGGTGTAGGCCATCGCGAAGACGTTCGTCCTGTAGATGGCTTCCATCACCTCAAGGTCCTCGTAGAACTCGGTCTTGCAGCCGATGGAAATGCCCGCGTTGGCGATCACGATGTCAGCGCCGCCGGAAAGGGCCTCGAACTTCTGTGCGGCCGCAATGATCTCATCCTTTTTCGTCACGTCGGCGGGAATCGCGTGGTAGCGAGACTTGTCGCCGGGAAGCGTGTCGATGAGGGCCTGCAGCTTTTCTGGATTGCGGGCGACGAGCCCGAGGACGTCGCCTCGCTGCGCATACTGGCGGGCAAGTGCCGCGCCGATGCCGCTTGAAGCGCCAGTGATGAAGACGTTGGACATGTTCCTGATCTTGCTTAAATAACGAATGAGCTCAAGTGTACACGAGGGAAAGTCAAAAAATACGAAGAAAACGCCCAAATCCCGGGAAAAGCATGACGGCAGGTAAAAAATGCGGCCGGGCTAGATGAAATCCAGACGCTCAGTCGTCCTCGACCGTCTTCATGCGCCCGCATCATTTGGCACGAACTCAAATCGGGTGACGTCGAAGAGCCCCTTCGTCGTGAGCTTGAGGTGCGGAATCACGGGGAGCGCAAGGAACGAGAGGGTCATGAAGGCGTTGCTGTCCTGCGAAATGCCGTAGTGCCCGTGGGCGAGCTTCGTGAGCCGCCTGATGGCCGCCGCCGTCTCTTCGGGCGTTCTGTCGCTCATGAGGCCCGCGACGGGAAGCGGCATCGCATCGAGCACCTTGCCCTTCGAGACCATGACGATGCCGCCCTGCATTTCCTCAATCTTTTGCACGGCAAGCGCCATGTCCTCTTCGTCGTCACCAGCTACAACGATGTTGTGGGAGTCGTGGGAAACCGACGTGGCGATTGCGCCGCCTCTGAGTCCTTGGGCGGGATCAAGAAGACACGTGCCGATGTGGCCTGTGCGCCTGTGGCGTTCGACGACCGCAAGCTTCACGCATCCCGGATTGTCGGAGAGCCTCACCGTACCGTCGCGAAGTGTCTTCACCGCAGCAATCTTCTCCTCCGTGATGAGGCTGTGAGGCAGAAGGCCGATCATCCTGGCTTTCTCGGACGGGGCTTTGAAGTCGAAGGATTCGGCCGTCACGGGCGCAATCCTCACCGTGTCCGCGAGAAATCCGGGCTTCTGCTTTGGCGCACCGATGACAAGGCTCCCGTTGCGGGCGACAAGCCTGCCCTTCGTCCAGACGGCGAGCGGACTGAAGTCATCAAGGTTGTCGAGAAGCAGCAGGTCGGCTCTGCGTCCGGGCGCAATCACGCCGCGGTCCTGAAGGCCATAACATTCGGCGGTATTGAGAGTCGCCATCCTCACGGCGTCAACGGGATGGATGCCCGCCTCAACGGCCATCGCCAGCATGCCGTTGATGTGCCCGCGCTCAAGCGTGTCGGCGAGGTGCCTGTCGTCGGTGCAGAAGCTGCAGCGCCGCGAAAGGTCGGCAATGAGGTTCTCGATCAAGGGAAGACGGTTTCTCGCGAGCGAGCCTTCACTGATCGAGACGTACATGCCAAGTGAAATGCGTTCCCTAAGCTTTGAGCTCGTCGTGCATTCATGGTCCGTGCGGATGCCGGCACGGGCATAGGCTTCGAGATCCGCGCCCGTGCAAAGCGGCGCGTGGCCGTCGACGGGCTTGTCGAGATTTAGGGCAGCCGCGACCTTGCTGCAGGCCCCGGGGTTGCCATTGAGGATGCCGGGCACGTTCATCATTTCGCCAAGACCGAAAAAACTCGGGGTGTTCGAGCAGCGCCTGTGTCTGCCCGGCATCAATGAAAGCGCCTTCATCCTCGAAGGGCAGGGCCGGAACACAGGACGGCACCATGAGCTTCACGACAAGCGGGAGGTCCCGGCAGGCCTCGACGAGCCCGTGCATGGCGTAGGTTGGTCATTTCATGAGGGTCGGCGGTGACAGTCGTCGTACCGAACGGAAGAACCAGTGAGGCGAAGCTGGCGGGGGAGAGCATCGGGCTCTCGATGTGCACGTTCGAGTCGATGAGGCTCGGCAGAAGCACAGTGCCCTTTGCTTCGAAAGTTTCTTTTGCGGGTTCCGAACCGAACCCGTGGATGAGGCCGTCTTCAACAAGTACTGTCTTCGTATCGAGCGCTCCCGTGAAGACGTCGAGCACGCGGGCGTTGAGAATGGCAAGGTCATGGATCTTAGGCTTCGGGCTCTGCTTGGCGTCCTCTACGAGAATTTTTGGATGCAGTCATTCTAAGGCGAATGTCCTCTGCAAAAGAAGAAAACGTGCATCGGCGAGCCTTCGTCACGGACGAGGCGGCGGGCGAGGGCGGCGCGGCAATCGGATCGGCTTCAACGGCGCTCGTTCCGTAGGACTACAATACGGAATCCTTTTGCAACCACAAGAACCCGACTGACATCCAATTATGAAAGACAGAATCGGCACTGCTCTCTGGGTGGCCGGCGCGATCATCTGCGCCTGGGCCCTATCGGTCTCCCTCTCGATGATGTTCGACTTCACGATCGAAGAGGCCCGCCAGAACTTCCGCCAGGGCTCCTTCATCTTCGGCGCAGCCGTCGTCTTCGCCTTCGTCTTCCGCTCGAAGGTCCAGACCTGGGGCGCGTTCGAGAAGTTCCTCATCTACGCGCTCGTGCCCGTCGCGGGCATCCTGCTCACTGCCTACGGCTGGTGCCAGCAGTTCGCGCCCGAACTCGTCGCGAGCCTCGGAGCCTGATCCCGAGTTCCGCCCGTTCACGACTCCCCAAAAGGCCGTTTCGCCGTCATCGCGAAGCGGCCTTTTTGCCGGCCGAAAAACCGTGTTTTGATATAGAAATTTTTATCCTTATAGGACTGTTTAGTCTGGTAAGAACCCACAAGTCCTCCGGAGAACTGGAGAGGGCGGGCAAATGCAACCAAATCCTTCAGATTGTTCGCCTTTTCACGACAATCGGGTCGAAACACCGCTCCTGCAGAAGTCTTCAGGACTCGAGAATCAGTCTCATGACGCTTGGGAGAAACCTAAAGACGACAACCAAACGCCGTGCTCAATCATCGGCGAAAAGGTTAATTTTGGGAAAAACCCTTGATCAGGCGCAAGAAATTTTTTCTTTATGGGCCCGACTCAGGTGTTTGTCGTAGACAGCAGGGGGCGGCGCGACTGTATCATATACGCGAATTTAAACACGGCCTGACGGTCCCTCGGATTCGAGACTGTCGCGCCTGTCGGGGATACGCACAATACCCCTCAAAGGCAGGAACGACAGGGCCTTGCGTCAAGGAGCCGCCGCTGAAGGCCGAATCTCAACTCGAAAATATACAGAGAGAAACTGATGATCAGAATGAATTCGCACAAGACGGTCCTCATGCCCAAGTCCCTCGAGGATAACCAGGTTCAGATGGACAACATCTGCAAGGCCTTCAACAATGGATCCGCCTCCGATGCCGCTGCGAGCATCGGCCAGCTCTTCCGCTGCCGCGGCATGAGTCAGGTTTCCATGGCGAGCGGCATCGGCCGCGCGGTCCTCTACAGGTCCTTCGGCAAGTCCGGCAATCCGACGCTTCAGGTGCTGCTCGACTCGTTGCGTGCAGTCGGTCTCACGCTCGTTGTGGCGGAAGCCAAAGACAGGTAAAAAAGACCCGGTCCAAACAATCAGGAGCCGTCGGAACGAAAGCTTCCGGCGGCTCTTTTCCTATGCGTGTCTCGTTTCCTGCATGACCTTTGGAGGGATTTTGCCGTGTAAAGACGGCCCGTGAAGGAGGGCGGGGTCAAGGGGCGCTCACTCGTGACGCAAAAGTGCTATCAAATAGGGGGTATATGTCGATTTTTCCTCCCGAAGGTCCGATTCTTTCTATAAGATAAGGGGCACAAGGGTGTTATTCGACGCCTCCCTTTCGTTCCGACCGTTCCGACGGACCCTGCGTCGAGGAGCACCTCTGAGGAGGACCAAAAAATGAAGATTCTTATTCCCATCGACGCGTCCGAATGCAGCAAGAACGCCGCCTTCTGGGCGACGGGCAAGCCCGCTCTCTTCGGCAAGGATCCCGAGATCCACATTTTCTACGCGCAGGAGCCCGCTTCGGACCGCATCCGCTTTGCGACGGACCCTGACACCCTTGACGAGTTCTACCGCGAGGAGGCGAAGACCGTCTTCGACTCCATCATTGACCGCTGCGGCACGCTTCCCGCCAGCGTGACGCTCGACTACGGCGTCGGCTCTCCCGTCCAGACCATTGTTTCCGCCGGCGACAAGCTTTCGGCCGACATGGTCGTGATGGGCACGCACGGCAAGGGCCCGCTCGACAGCCTGCTCTTCGGCTCCGTCTCGAACGACGTTGTGGCGCACTCTCATCGTCCCATTCTGCTCATCCGCGAACGCATGCCGACTTCCGAGTCCCTGAAGCGCATCGCGATCTGCCTTGATGAGTCCGATCAGTCGCTTCGCGTCCAGGGCTTCTTCACGAAGCATGTTGACCTCTTCGAACAGGGCACGTCCTTCACGCTGATCCACGTTCAGAAGAGCGTTGAGGACGAACAGGCCAACGGCTTTGCCGAAACGGGCACGATCGCCAACGAGGTCGAGTCCATTCTCACGCGCGCCGGCATGAACGTCTCGACCAAGACGCTCTACGGCGACGTGGGCGACGTCATCGCCGAACACGCCGAGGAAGAGAACTACGACATGATCGTCATGGGCTCCCACGGCTACAGTTCCGTCTCTGCCACGCTGCTCGGCTCCGTCACGATGACGGTTGCGAGCGAGTGCGACGTGCCGCTTCTGATCGTCCGCTGACAAGATCATCCCCTCTCTTGAGGGCACAGACGACAAGACCGTCCTGCATCACGCCGGGCGGTCTTTCTTTTGGGCGGATTCTTTGTCGAAGTGATGCGCGGTCCGGAAATCGCGAAGCTTGTCGATGATGAGAGGGAAGGGTAAGGCGAAAGAAAACGGCGGACATGAAAAAGGCCGGGGGCTCCTTTCGGAGCCCGCCGGCCCTTGCTTCAGGATGACTCAGTGCAGAGGATCAGGTCCGAGCACTGAAGGATCCGGTTAGAAGCGGTGCGTCAGACCGAGGTAGGCCTGGGTCGTCTTGTCGGAGCCTTCATCGTCATACTTGACCTGAGCGAAGCCGGCACCCGTGTAGACGGACGTGCGCTTGGAGAGGTAGTACTCGTACTTGGCACCGAAGGCGTAGCTCTTGGCGTCACCGTCACCATCATCGAATTCGACGGTGAAGTCCGTGAAGTAGGCCGCAACCGTCAGGTCGCCGCCTGCAACCGGGACGATCGTGCCGAGGTGAACGCCGTAGCCCTTGACGCCGCTGGCAGGTTCGCCGTCGATTTCGGCGGCAAGGTCTTCAGAAATGGCGGTGAGCTGACCGGCCTTGATGCCCTTGAAGTACTGGCCCATGACGAAGGTCTTGGCGAAGCCGCAGTCGTAGTTGCCGCCGAGGTAGACGATCTGGCCGTCATCGTGTTCAGCAGCGCCGAAGGACTTGTAGTTCTCGAATTCGTAGGCGAGGACCGTCTGGAGAGCGCCGAAGTCGCCGGTAAGAGCGGCGGAGCTGTAGCGGTTCACGGCAGAGGAGCCTTCACGACCGTTGTCCTTGTTTGTGGAGTCTTCGTTGAAGGAGTACTGGACCGTAGCCTGGAGACCGGCGAACTTCGGGGTCTGGTACGTGACCATGTTGTCGTAGCGGTCGGACGTGGCGAAGCCGAAGACGTTGTTGTCGCCGCCGTCGAAGGCATCAGCCGTGGCGAGGACGAGGTCATACGTGCCGGCACCCGAGCCAACGCCGCCCATGCGGCCCATGGAGAGCGTACCGAAGTCGGAGTAGAGGGAGACGGAAGCTTCGCGGTCGAAGATGCGCTTTTCGGACTTGAGTGCGCCGGAATCGGACTGGAAGCCGTTTTCAAGCTTGAAGCCGACCTTGAGGCCGTTGCCGAGTTCTTCCGTGCCCTTCAGGCCGAAGCGGGAGGCGGAGGAGACGCCGGAGTCCATGGCGAAGTTGTTGACGTCAGCCTTGGAGTCGTCAGCAAAGGTCTGGTGCGTGTAGATGAGGCCCGTGTCGACGACGCCGAAGAGGGTCACGTCAGCAGCGGAGGCATAGCCGGCGGCAACGCCGAGAACGGCGAGCGCGGCGAGAGACTTCTTGAACATTTGTGTATTTCTCCAATTTCCTCCGTTTCCGGAGGATCGAGGGGTTTGAATTGATCGCAACGCAAATCTAGTGCCGATGCGGGCGGTACGCAAACCCATCTCAACAACGTTCGGGCAAATGAAAGCGAACGTCCACGAGCGACGCAGGGCATTTCGGAAATACCTCGACGGATCCGGACGAAATGAGCGCTCCCCTTGATGCGCAAGGGTTTGCCGCCTTCTTTTAGCGAAGGAAGGGTATTCCCGAGGGGCGGCAAAAGGGGCCTTCAAAAAGGGACGATCCTGACGTCCGGCGCGGTTGTAAAAATATGTATTTCGTGTGCGGAGTGTTGCGAATTAGCAACAACCGGCCCGGGGGCCGGACGTTCAAGAGCGGGGTAGGGTGCCTTGTGAAGCGCTCTCCTGCAGTTGTTTATAATTGACACCCTGCCGTACATCCGCATAGAGGATGAGCCTCAATGAGTGTCGGTCGGCGCAAAGGAAACGGGCGACTCCTCCCTGGGAGCCGCCCGTCCTGTTTTTCAACCCTGAATCCCGGTCCGCGGAACCGATCTTTCCCATGCGGACCGAAAGATCAATGCGTGAGCCTCATCAGAAGCAGTGCGTGAGGCCGAGGTAGGCCTGGTAGCCCTCTTCCTTGTAGACGTCGTCGGCGGAGTAGTCGAGCTTGGCCTTGTACCAGCCCGTGCCGCCATAGACGGAGGTGCGCTTGGAGAGCGGGTATTCGTACTTGAGGGCGACGCCGTAGTACTTGCCATCGACGTCATCGGCGTCGTACTTGGCCGTGGAGTCGACGTAGTAGAGGCCGCCCGTGAAGTCGCCGCCCGCGACGGGGACGATCGTGCCGACGTGAGCGCCGTAGCCCTTGACGCCTTCACCGTCAACAGGGGCACCTTCGAAGGCGTCGGCGGCGAACGGATTTTCAGCGAGGCCCTTGAAGTACTGGCCCATCACGAAGACCTTGGCGACTTCGAAGTCGTAGTTGCCGCCGAGGTAGACGACCTGACCGTCTTCGGTGTTTTTCTGAGCCTCGCCACCGAAGGAGGCGTAGTTCTGGTTTTCATAGGCGAGCACGCCCTGGAAAGCGCCGAGTTCAGCGGTCAGCGCGAGGCCGAGATAGCGGTTGACCTGGGAGGAGTTTTCGCGATTCGTGTTGTCGACGCTGCTTTCGTTGAGCGAGTACTGGACCGTGGCCTGAAAGCCGGAGAAGCTCGGCGTCTGGTAGGTGACCATGTTGTCGTAGCGGTCGGACGTGGCGAGACGTCGCCGTCACCGCCGTCGAAGGCGTCGCCGATGCCGAAGGCGGCGTCAAAGTCGCCGGCGGCGGAACCGATCGCACCCATGCGGCCGAAGGAGAGCTTGCCGAAGTCGCCGGAGAGCGTCAGGGAGGACTCGCGGTTGAAGAGGCGGTCGTCGCCGAAGCTGCCGTCGTCGGAGTTCAAGCCGTTTTCAAGCTTGAAGCTCACGGTCATGCCGTTGCCAAGATCTTCGGAACCCTTGATGCCGAAGCGGGACGTGGAGGAGATGCCGCTCTCAAGAGCGAAGGAGTCGGTCTTCTTCGAAACGCCGTTGGTTTCGACCTTGGAGTGCTTGTAGAGCAGGCCGTTATCGACGATGCCGTAAAGCGTGACTTCGGAGGCGGAGGCAAGGCCCGCGGAAAGGCTGAGAACCGCAAGGGCGACCATGGACTTCTTGAACATGATAATGCTCCTGATGGTTTGTCGCGCTCCCGAAGGAGGGAGCAGCTTGGAAATGTCGGAAGAAACTCTAATGCGACCCATTCTCATTGCGAGAGAGGGCTTGCCGACAATCGTTCTCATTGTAAACGGCAATGATGTGGACGCGTGACAGGGGGATCGGGACGCGTTCCGAATACCGCAAACATGGTATTTGCGAGAGCCGTTTTCGTTGCAAACGCGCCACACGCTGGCGCTTCAGGAGGGCTGCCAATGGCGGCGCTTGAGCTCAAAGCGCCTCTCGGGACGGGGGTTATGCGCCCTGTGCCCCGAGAGAAATTTCTTCTGACGGGAAATGGCGAATTTTCAGGTTCCCTTTGACAAGACGGGGTGGGGCGGTGCATCATGAAGGTGCTTAACAGCTGCAACGTGCATGCTGCAGACTCCGGTCAAGCAAGCACAATCTCCGCCGCCTCTTCATCTGAAGAAGGCGCGCGTCACATCTTCAACCCCACGAGGGCGTTTGCCCTCGGGGCCCTGCACATGCGGGGTACATGGGGTCGGGCGTTCTCGTTTTCTTCTTTCAAAGGAAACAAAATGACTCCCGACATCAATCTCTCCCATCTCACTCCCGCAACCCGCACGGTCCCGGCCTCCGTCTTCGGCGAACATCTCGCCGGCGAACGCGACTGCCTGGGCTACCAAGTCGAAACGCTTCCTGCTTTCGCCCGCACCCGCATCCCCGTCCTGAACCCGTGCCACTTCTTCAACGAGGCGCACTACCGCACGCTCGCCGCGTGGTGGAACCTCGCTCGTCGTGAACCTATCTACGTGTCGGGTCCGTCGGGCTCCGGCAAGACCAGCACGGCCATGCAGTTCTGCGCCCGCCTCGGCATTCCCGTGGTGAGCGTCACTGCACGCGCCCGCATGGACCGCCGCGAGCTTCTCGGTCACTGGGCTCTTCAGGGCGGTGAGACCCGCTGGATCGACGGTCCTGCGCTTCTCGCCTGGAAGCACGGCTGGACGCTTCTCATCAATGAATTCAGCGCAGCACCCGCAGACATGTGGGTGAGCTGCAACGACATTCTTGAGGGGCTTCCGCTCGACAACGGCGCAACCGGCGAACTCGTCGTTCCGCATCCCATGACCCGCGTGATCGTCACCGACAACACGCGCGGCCATTCGAGCGAGATTGACGAAGGGTTCTTCGGTCGTCAGATCCAGGACAGGTCGGTCATCGACCGCTTCTGGCACATGCGCATGGAAGGTCTCGGCGAAGCCGAGGAAGCCTCCCTGCTTGCAGCGACGGCCGATCAGGACTGGCTCGCCGAGTTCGAGCCCGAGGTCCTCGACAGGCTCTTCAAGGCGCTCGCGCGTCTTGGAGCCGACAGCAGGGCCGCGGCTCAGGCTCAGGCCATCGGCTTCGAGTCCAGAGCCGTCCCGCTCAGCTTCCGCGTCCTCTCGAGAATGCGGAACATGATGCTCGACGCCGCAAGGATGCCCGCAGCATCCGACGATGATCCTCTTCGCAGGATCATCAGGACCAGTCTGACCGAAGCCCTCGACTCCACCGCTCGCGAAGCGGCGGAGACGCTGGCGGTCACGGCGATCGGCAACCTCATTCATGAGATGAGGGTGTCGCGCGCCAGAATGGTCCTCAGGAACGCCGCGGGCTCCGCGCTCAAGGCAGCGTCCGTCTGACAATCGTCGAAAGGACTTTTTCATCAACCCCGAGGGGATGCTTCATCCCTCTCGGGGACGGACGTCCCCTCATTCATTTGAGAGACGACCGTCATGAAACGCAGTCTTGACATGCGCGGGAATCAGGCCCCCGCTGCGGTTGCAGTGCACCATCCGTTCAACATCCTTTCCGAAGGAGGCGAACGATGCGCACCGTAATCGTGGAAAACGTCGAAACCGCCGAAGCGAAAAAGCAGAGGCTCGCCACCACCGCCGTGGATGCAGCGCTCGAGATCCTCCGCACGGAGGCCTCGGGCCTTGTCATCGAGGCTGCAGCGCCCCTGGTCTTCCAGGGACTCTGCCGCCGCGACAACATCCGCGTCGAGTTTACGCAGACCCCGATGACGAACGGGCGCGTGATCTGGCTCGGTCCCATCGACCTCGGTCACAAGCTCGCGTCCATCTACGTCTACGGACACGGATGCCACGAACGTCATCACGTGATGTACACCAACTTCGCAGCGATGAGGGGGATCGGTGATCCCGGCGTTCGCGACCTCGCGAACGTCTTCGAGGACATCCGCGTGGACCAACTCGGTGCTGCGGACTACGAAGGCTACCTGCTCTGGCGACTCGTGCTCTTCAAGGCGCATGAGGCGACGGGGACGGCCGGCTGGAGCAATCCGAACGACCTTGAGCCCGCACACGTCTTCGCAATGATGCTGCTCACGACCCTCGAATTCGAGGTGCTCGGGATCGACATGTTCGAGGAGATCTCCGCGAACCTTCGCGGGGAGTGCGACCGGCTCTTCGGACCAAGGCCCATGGCCCGCGTCCTGAAGATCGTGCGCGCAGCCTTCCCGCTCGACTCCACGGAGGCGGCGGTGGAACTTGCGCACAAGGTCATGCGGTGCATCCGCGCCGAGAAGAACAAGGCGCTCAAGGCTGTCGAGGAAGCGGCAGGCGAAGGCTCTACGGACAACTTCGAGTTCCGTCAGGGCGAAGGCCAGTCGCTTCTCTTCGACGACGACGGCGCGGTGACCCCCGAGGGTGATCCGCGTCTGATGCACCCCGAGCTTGAGGCGATCAACCGAAACGCCCGATGCCTCTCGGTCATTTCAGACCAACGGCAGTGGCCCGATCGCGAGCCCGAGGAGGAAAGCTTCCGCAAGCTCATCGGCAACGGTGAATCCGGCAACGGCGATCCGAACTTCGCTTCGCCCGAGCGCCACTTCGCCAATGACCGCGAGTATCCGACGCTGCAGCCTGAGAAGGCGGCGATGAACCGCCGTCTCTTCTACAGGGCGCTCGCCAACAGCGCATCCCTCAGAAGGCTCCTTCAGAGCGCGCTCATCCACCCGCAGTCGAACCCCGACAGGCTCGACGAACGTGGAGAGGAGCTCGACGGAGATGCGCTTGCGCTCGCCTCCACGGGTGAAACGGCGGTCTTCCGCCGCGAGCTCGTGCGTCCGGGTCGCGAAGCGGTCGTCGAGATCATTCTCGACGCTTCGGGTTCCATGGAAGGCGAGGCGATCACGCTTGCCAAGGTCGCCTGCATCCGCCTCCTTGAGGCGCTCCGTGCGGTGACCGGCGTGAAGGCATCCCTGACGATCTTCCCCGGCCCGAACCGTCGCAGCGTCACCTGCGCGGCGGACTTCAACACGCCGGTGAGCCGTGCGCTCAAGCACGTCGACTTCCTTCCGGGGTTCGGTGCGACGCCGATCCTTCAGGCGCTCTTTCACTCTGCGATCGTTCTCGATCAAAGACCGGAGCCCGCGAAGATCGTCTTCGTCATCACCGACGGCTGGTTCCCCAAGGGGCCGGTCGACAACCTCGTCAAGGCACTGGAAGACCGCGGCATCGCCGTCGCAATGGTCGGCATCGGCAGGCACAGCACCCCAAAGGGGAGCATCATCGCCAAGGCCGAAAAGATCGCCGACCTTCCGCGGGCCGTTGCAAAGGTCCTTTCGGGCCTTGCGGGCAAGCTCCGCGGGATCGCCGCATAGGCGAAACCCAAGGGGCATCTGAAGGCACGCGTCTTCGACTTTTCGACACGACCGGGATCGACGGAGGACTTCTCCTCCGTCGTCCGGCCGCCGTCGATTCTTCAATCATCTCCCTTCGCTTCAGGCTCCCTGCCTGAGGCCGCAGTGCGGCGTCCTCTTCGCGCCCGTTCCGTCTCCCGCCCATCATTCTCCGCATCATCCTCACACGAAGAGGCCGGCGCACTGCGAACCTGTTTCACCCATTTCACCCCGCACCCAGCCTTGCGTCCTTCCTCTCTCCAATCTCCCATGCAGCCCACAGAAACACGATTCCTCACGCGCGCCTCCGCAGGCCCCGAGCAGTGGCAGAGCGCCGTCTCGGGGGACGCGTCCGACCCGATCCGAAGGCCTGTGCCGCTCTCGGACACGAATCCTGACGACTGTCTTGTCGCGCATCCCGCCGACGGGCGTCTGCGCACGATCCTCGCGCCTGAGGATCCCGTCCGCATGCTCCTTCGTCACAGGGCCGCCGTCGAGCAGCTGAGGATGGCCGTGGGATCACGCAAGCTTTTCGAAGCGCACCTCATGCCCGCCATGGCGGGCTGGGCCGCGATGGTCCAGGGACTTCCTCGAGACGAAAGGGGTCTCTGGTCGGGGTCGGACGGCCTCTTCGAAGCAGGCCTCATGTTTGCAAGAGGCGCGATCAATGCGGTCGACGCACGCGTGATCGGTCCCGAACTCGCGCCGGGCATTCGTGACGACTGGACGCTTCGGCTTCGAATCGCCTCCGCACTCGCCGGTCTCATGAGCGACAGCCGCAAGCTCGCCGCACTGAAGCTCGAGGCGGGAAGCGAGGATCCTGCCACGGGCACCTTCACCGTCACGAGCCGCTTCAATCCTTCGGAAGAAACGGCACTGTCGTTTTGCGTGCACGAGATCGGGCGCGTAATGAGGCTCGAGCGCCACACGGCGCGTGAATCTGCGGGAAGACTCCCAACGCTCAACGCCGACGTCCTTCGTCTCGTCGTCCCTCGTGAAACCCTGATGTGGCTCGGCGTCATCGAGCGCCCCGACGGCGAGACCGTTCTCACGGCCCTCAAGGCCGCCGTCACCTATGCGGCCGGCCAGACGGAGGCCGAACGCCTGATTGCTGAAGCCGCAGCCCGCGGTCGCGAATGGGCGATCAACCGTCGCGCGGCCGAGGCCGCAAGACGAGAGGGCAAAAGTCCGCTTCTTCGCGGCTTTGCATCCGTCTATCGTGCCGAATTCAGCCAGAGGCTCTACGACGGACACTGGCGTCTCAACCGCGGAGACTCGCCCGTCGTGTGGGCCGACGACGGCCTCGCACTTCGCTGGCCCGAGGGCTTCACCGCCATTGCAGCCACCGCCGACGACAAGTGGCTCTTTCGAGACGTCCCCGACGAACCCGACGTTGCGGCCGAAATCCTCGTTGCCGACGGATTCGCGATGGCCGATGAAGCGGGCAATCCGCTCTGGCTCACGGACTCGGACTGCATGGCGGGCGAGGGCGCGTGGCTGCGCCTCACCGACTGCGACATGCTGGTTGCGAACGCCCGCCGAGCGGCGGACGCCGCAGGCGAATCCCTTCCCATGCGCTTTCCCGCACTCTTTGAAAAGCGTCCGTCGTCAAGCGCCAGGTCGGGCGGCACGGTGGCAAGACAGTGCTGGGCTTTGTCCGTCCCCTCTGAGCTCGAAGCTTCAGACAAGGCAGCGGCGCTCGCAAGGGCGCTCGAAGCCGTGAACACCCGGGACGACGCCGTCATGCTCGTGCATCCCGAGGGAGTCTTCGTCCCCGAGAGCCTGCTCCCCGTCGGATGGATCGAGGATCCGGCCGAAGCAGGGATCCTCCTGAGAGTCAAGGCCATGCCCTTTGCCGAAGGCGTACGTCACATGCGGGCCTCGCCCATTCGCCGCGTGCGAATGACGGGATCCTCCGCCTCGCGGGCCGCCCGATACGACCCCGGCCTCAGGGGCGCAAAGGACGGTTCGATCGAACTCACGGGCGTCGTCATCAACCGGCATTCCGTGCGCCCCGTCGTCCGATTCGTCAATGGCGAAGGCCGCACCGTAGAAGAAACCGAAGGCCACTGGCCGCGCGTCCTCGACATGGAGGCGATCGACCGCGATCCCCCGAAAGGAACCGAAGCCTTCAGGGCCCTCAAGCGCGCCGTCGGCTGGAAGCCGGGGGAACGAGCCTCAGACAAGGCATGATTGAAGGGAGAACAATAAAATGAAGACAACAGAAGCCGTCACGAGCGGCGTATCCTCCTCGCGACTCACGGGCTGGCGGCCCGCATGGGAGGGCTGGAGCGCGGCCGCGGGATTTGCAGCCGCAGGGACAACCGCCGCCATGGTTCCGGGCTGGTGGGGCGCGGGTCTTGCCTCCGTCCTCGCCCTCATGGGTGTCGTGCGCACCGCCGAAGCACTCCGGACCGCTTCCCGCCGCATTCCGCTCGCAGGCTTTGCGCCCGCCTTCATTCACGCGGGCGACCTCATCCGCATTCTTCGTGAAAAGGGGATGGACGAGAAGAAGGCTGTCGACTTCGCAAGGAAATCCGCCCGCGAGCGTCTTGTCGCCCGCTACGAAGCGGGCCGGATTGCGCTTCTCGACTCGATGCGCTTCAATGCAGCCCGAGAAGGCAGGTTCGTCAAGAACCTCTGGATCGGCCGCGGATTCGAGTGGACTCCCGCACACGCCCAGGCGCTCTATGAACTTGCCGCCACACCCGTCAAGCCCGTGATCGTCCCGAAGCGCATCCGCAAGGCGCTCTCACTACCGGACCCGCTCGGGGCCGGAGACATCGGAAGTCCCATCATTCACGGGATCGGTGCGACCGAAGAGGACGACATCGTGCGTCCGCTCTCGAGTCTCGGCGGCGGCACGCTCATCGTCGGCACGACTCAGGCAGGGAAGGGCGTGATGCTCACGAGCCTCGTCACCCAGGCGATCCTTCGGGGTGAACCCGTCATCGTCATCGACCCCAAGAGCAGCAAGCGTCTTCGCAACGCCGTCTGGAAGGCGGCCGAGATCGCGGGTCGTCCCGCTCCTCTCGAATTCCATCCCGCCTTTCCCGAAACGGGCGTCAGACTTGATCCGCTCGGCGCATGGACGCGTCCCACGGAACTTGCCACCCGCATTGCGGCTGTCATGCCGCCCGACAGCGGGGCCTTCGGCAACTTCGCCTGGATGGCCGTCAACGTTGCCGTCGAAGGACTCTTCTACGTGACCGAAAGGCCGAGCCTTCTGGGGCTTCGCCGTCTTCTCGAAGGCGGCATCGATCCGCTTCTCAAGAAGGCTCTGGCCCGATCCTTCAGGGACGCAGGGATCGACGATTGGGAGGAGCAGGTCGAGCGCATGGACAAGCGCAACATCTGTCCGCCTGCCGCCAATGCCGGCATCGAGCTCACCGCTGCCGTCGCCCTCTGGGAGGAGACCGTCGGCAAGAAGGACGAAGGGGACGCGAACGCCGTCGTGGGCGGTCTCATCGCCGTCTTTCGTCACAACCGTGAACACTACGCGAAGATCACGGCCTCGCTACAGCCCGTTCTCTCGATGCTCACGGGCGGCACGCTTGCCAAGAGCTTCTCGCCCGATCCGTTCGATCCCGACGATGAGCGTCCGATCGTGACGGTGGAGAGGGTTGTTGAAGGCGGCAACATTCTCTATCTCGGCCTTGACGCGCTCCCCGACTCGACCGTCGCCGGCGCGCTCGGTTCCATCATCCTCGCCGACCTCACGGCCTATGCCGGCAAGCGATACAACCGAGGCGAATCGGGTACCGACGTGAAGTCCGTCTCGCTCTTCGTGGACGAGACCGCCAACGTCATCAACGGTCCCATGATCGAGCTCCTCAACAAGGGGCTCGAAGCCGGCATTCGCGTCACCGCAGCCATGCAGACGGTGAGCGATCTTGCAGCAAGACTCGGGAGCGACAGCCGCGCCCGCATGGCGCTCGGCAACTTCAACAACCTGATTGCGCTGAGAAGCAAGGACCGCCTCACGCAGGAATTCATCTGCGAAACGTTCGGGAAGACCACCGTCTGGTCGACCTCCGCCTCGCTCTCCTCATCGGCCGACGGTTCTCTCGTTCCGGACTTCCGCGCCTCCGTCACGCGCAGCATCCAAGGGCGGCGTGACGAAGTCGTCCCACCCGACGTCCTTGGCCGACTGCCCAACACCGAGTTCTTCGCAAGCGTCTCGGGCGGCAGGCTCTACAAGGGTAGGATTCCGATCCTTCTCTCCGACGACTGACCGCATCCATTCAAATCCCTTTGGAACAAAATGATGAAGTACATGCTGACCGCAACCACGCTTGTTCTCATCCTCATGGTGATGTGGCTGCCAGCCAGAACCCCGCCCGAGATCTTCGAGGAGACGGCCTTGAGAGAGGCGCTGATGCTGAGAACGGGCGAGGGGATTCCCATGCCCGAGACGGCCGCGAATCTGGCGGTTGAATATCTCGACGGGCTCGTCTTGGTCTCAGGCGTCCCCGACCGCTACACGCTTCGACCCTACGGCGGCTCACCGATGACGAAGGACGAGTTTGCCGAGATCGGCAGGGCCGCCGAGCGTACGACCCAGACCGAGTGGCTGCGTGCCATGAAGAGCCTCTTCGTGATGGCGACCCAGCGCCTTGCCGTCATGACCGCGGGCACCATCGCACTCATGCCCTTCATTCTCGCGCTGATTGTCGACGGATTCGTGAGACGCCGCATCCGCGAAGCCGAGTACCACGCGCCGAGTCCCACCTGGTGGACCGCCTCCCTCTCCCTGCAGCTCCTTGCGGTCTGCCTCGGGATCTTGGCCATCATGCATCCCAACTATCCACCGCAGTGGCTGCCAGTCTTTCCCGTAGCCTTCTCCCTAGCGGCCCGCATGACGGCGGCGACATGGCACAGGTTTATATGAAAGTGTGAACATCCTGAGTCAAAGGATGATCGGCGGCATTCATCAGGAAGGTTGCTAAAAAGCAACAAATCCGAATTTCCCCTCACGGTGTCAGCGAACCTGCTGGAACTCTTGTCTCTCCAGACGGCAACTAATCCCAGTCATTGTTTTTGAGGTGGTTCTCTTTGGAATAGTGGCATTTTGTCGAGTGTCGTGGTTGACGGAGTGAAGCGTCTAAACGTACTATTGATTTTGTTTTTTTTGAAAAGGAGCTTCCTATGCAAGAAAGATTTCGACTGACGGCGCTCGCCGCAACGATGATGCTTGCTCTGGTGCCCGCAATGGGGCAGGCCGAGGAGACGGGGCAAATCAAGAATGCGAACAAAATTTCGGCTGATGACCTCATTGTCACTGGAGACATTTGCGCCAATATCGACGGCCAGACTTATGACGTTAGCGCTCCAAATATCACTGTCGGCAACAAAGCCCTTGGTGTTTGGGTAGCCGGTGGCTCAACACTCAATGTCATGACGGGAGTCGAAGGAAGGTTGGAGGTGGATGTCACGAATGCAGGCAATGCAGAGGGAGTAAGGTCATATAATGGCGCCCTCAATATAGATGGAGGAGATAGCTTTGAACTAAATGTGAATGGGGGGGCAGTGTAGGTGGGTTGCTGGCTAAGGATAATTCGTCATTGTCTGCCAGTGCTGATAACGTCAGCGTGATTGTGAACGCCGAGGCCAACCAAAAGGGTAGTGTGACGGCCAAGGGCGTTTACTTCACGGGTAATTCGTTGCAACTTGACGCTTCCGAAGAGATCAACATCGGTGTGACAATCAAGCCGTCCGCAGTGACCAATAGCTCATCTTATGCTGCCGGCATAGAAAACGACCAATCGAATTCACATGACGGCTTCGGTCTCATCATCGGGAGCGACCTCACGAAGAGCGTGTACGTCAATGTTTCCGATTCAAATCTGGGCGTTTCGACTTATGGCGTTCTCTCCAGACACGATGTGACGAAGGTGAGCGGCAAGTCGGTCGAGGTTTCTGCAACCTCTGCAGGTCAGGCAACGGGTCTCACGAATCAGTGGGGCGACCTTTCCGTCGGGTCCGCCGGCGGAACGACCAGCATCAAAGCTGTAGGCAATAAGGCCATGGGCATCCTTCATGTCATCGATGATGGAAACCCGACGGCGAAGGCGCAAACGACTGTAGCCGGCAAGACGATCAACATCACCGCCACGGGTGAGCAGCTTGCTCGCGGAGCGGACATCGACGGACATGTAAATGCCGATACGATGACCCAGAAGCTTGTGCTCGGTGACGAAACGTCGGACATTACCGTTGCCGTTCATGCGACGGGTGACAAGGCCGAGGCTGCGGGTATGCTGACGCTTTACAGGGGCGCTTCCATCGAGGTCAAGGGCAAGAACCTGAACGTTGAGGCTAAGTCCGAAAAGGGAAATGCGATCGGCATCGGTGCAATGATCGGTACGACCGAAGCCACTCAAAGCGAATCGAAGATCGTCATCAATTCCGAGAATGCGGTGATCCGGGCTTACGGCGATTATTCTGCTGCCATTCAGGCTACCTCACAGGGCCAGATCCTCGTAAACGGCAATCTCGACGCAGAGGCAGATAACGTGATAATGTTGCGTGGCAAGGGCCACGTCGGCATCAACGAAGCAGGGGCGGTTGACAAGGTCGTTCAGCTCAAGGGCAACATCAATTACAACACGGCGGAAGCTCCGACTGACAATGCCGAGGGTGATGTTGTTCTTAACCTTATGAATGCAGACTCGTACTGGACGGGCGCCGTCATTCGTACATACGCCAACAACTCTCTTTCCGAAGGCAATGCAGATCAGTCGAACGTGAAGCTCTCGCTCTCGAATGGTGCGCAGTGGACTCCGAAGCATGTAGAAGATGAACAGGGCGAAGATTCCGGAGTCATTCTTCTGTCGCTCGACTCTCTCGTAATGAACGACGGCGTCATCAACATCACTGAAGGCGAAAAACAGGTCGTGAAGATCGATTCGATGACAGGCAGGGGCGGCAGCGTCAATGTCAAGGCAACGACCGACGGCGAGACCCTCAAGGCGGGCAAGCTTGAGATTGGTACGACGGCTGAGGGTTCGTCGCTTGATGTCGGTTTCACAGGCATCACGGCTGACGACGTCACCGATGCAAAGAAGGTCATGGAATCCGCTGCGGACGTCGTGACCGCCAATGGCGCCACGGTCAACCAAAAGATCTCTGAGGGTGCCATCAAGGGCGAAATCACCCAGACGATTGGTGCCGACGGTCAGACCGGCGAAGTCGTTCAGGCTGAAAACACGAAGCTTCTCTCGATGCACGGCGTTACTTCGCTGGCTGCCTTCCAATGGCGTCATGATATGAATGACCTCACGAAGCGCATGGGTGAACTTCGCACGAGCCCTGAAGGCATCGGCACATGGGCGCGCATTTACGGCTCGGAACAGGAGCACAGCGGCGCGACCGCGAAGAATCATTCCGTGCAAATCGGTCTTGACGCGAGCGTCGGTGCCGATTGGAAGACGGGCGTTGCCTTCACTTACACGGATGGCTCCACGGAATTGACCAACGGCGACGCGGACAACAAGTCCTGGGGCCTAGGCGTTTACGGTACCTGGATGGCTGAGAACGGTGCCTTCGTCGACCTTATCGGCAAGTACAGCCGCATGAGCACCGACTACCAGATCAGCGGCATGGACGCCGGGTTTGACAATAATGCTCTCAGCGTTTCCGCCGAGTTCGGTTGGCACCTGAAGCTCTCCGAAGTGGGCTTCGTCGAACCGCAGTTGGAAGTCACCTGCGGTCGAATCTTCGGTGACGACTATACGGCTGCCAACGGCGTGCGTGTCGAACAGGATGACTTTGACTCTCTGATTGGACGAGCAGGCGTTCGCGCAGGATTCTACTTCCCGGAAAAACGTGGCGTTGTTTACGCTCGCGGCTCCGTTCTTCATGACTTCCAAGGGGAAACCGGTGCTCGAGCCTCTCTCGTCTCTGACTCGTCTGTGTACGAAAGGCTTGAGGATGACCTCGGTGGCACTTGGTACGAACTCGGCATTGGTGGAAACTTCAACCTGACGGATCGCACGTACACCTACGTCGACCTCGAGAAGACCTTTGCGGGTCCTGTCGTCGAGGACTGGAGGTTCAATATCGGCATCCGGTCCGTGTTCTGATCTGATCCTTGAACGTGGATGACGGTCATCCGCCAACATCAAGCCGTCTGGATCCGGAACGGATTCAGGCGGCTTTGTCATGAGGCATAACTTCAGTAATAAGGCCTTGGCCAGCGAAGCTGGAGATGTACGTCGAACGGTTGGTTTCTCCGCTATTCCGCAATCGGAACAAGCATGTCGGCAAATAGGGGGTTGAGTAGGTTTTGTGAGGTTTGAGTTCGGAAGAGAGCGGGTAAAATAATTGGAACAGCCTTTCTCGACAGTTGTCACATCGGCACAGTGGACCGTTAGTTGACCTCGATCAAGTCGCAACCATCAGGTTTTCGGCTTCTCTTGTAGAGCCGCGAAGGACGCCTCAAGCCTGATTCTCTTCCGATGACGGTCATTCCTTTTGATCGCCTGCAGTGCAAGCCGTTGAAGGTGAATTTCGGGGAAAGGATAATTGTTTCAGACTGGAGGTAACTGCTTGATCCTGATCTAATTAGATTCGGGAGCGTTTTCGAGCCCTTTTGAGGTGAAGAAAGCTTGCTATGTTCCAATGTCTTTTCTGGCGAGATGGGTTCTGAAGGAAGCCCAGATTGTTAAGGGATGACGACCTCTGGCCCCGACCTCCAAAAACAAAAATCCCGCCCAAACGTCTCAACGTCGGGCGGGATTTCTTTTTTTCTGAGAACGTTGCCTCAGGCCTCCTGCTTATTCACGCCTCCATCGGCGAAGGCCTGCAGCGTTCTCGTCACGGCCTTCTTTTCATCATCCGTCAGCACGTCCGTTCCAAAGAGATGGTGGAAGAAGAGGGCATCGTAGGCGAGGGTGTAGACCAGTGCCCTCTCGGAGCCGCAGGCCTCCTGCTTGACGCGGTCGAAGTAGCGCCTGTACCAGTCGCGCACAGGCTCCATGAACTTCCTGTTCTCTCTTGACGCCATGGCGAGAGCAACGAGCGGCGAAGAGCCGCTGTCGATTTCTCCCGACGTGAAGCCCTTGTACCACTCGGCATAGGCCTCGAGCATCGGACAATCGCTCTTCGCCTTGTTGGTGAGTCCCGTCTGAACCTCGCCGAGATGCGCTGCGTATTCGTTGACGAGCGCCTCAATCAGTGCCTGCCGGCTTGGGAAGTGGTACATGAAGCTTCCCTTGGAGACTCCCGCCTCCTTGATCACGCGGTCGATGGAGAGGCTGTCAGTGCCTTTTTCAATGATGATCGCGCGAGCTGCAGCGAGGATCTTGAGCCTCGTCGCGCGGCCGTTTGCCCTGCGCCTCACGACGTGCTTTTCGTTGTCCTCGTAGGAAACGTCTTCAGCGGCGTCGTTTTCAATCTCACTCATTTTCTTGCATCTCCAGTCGTCATTTGCAAAGGGCGTCTCAGACTGCATAGTCTAAACCAATCGGGGTTAACCCTGTTGGTGAAAGACCCGATGGGCGTCCTCTTGTCCTTGTTGCCGTCTTGAGTATACAGTACGGACGGTACTAATAAGCGTCCGTAAGACCTCAGCGGTCCATGGGTTCATGGATGGCAGCGGATGCATGAAGGAGAACTCAAAAATGCAGAAACGCGAATTCCTCAAGGGCAGCCTTGCTGCTCTGGGCGTCTTCGGCTGCGGCGCTGCCGCCGCCAAGTCCGAATTTCCGGAAGCCAAGGACATCAAGTGGGACGAGACGTTTGACGTTGTCGTCGTGGGCTCGGGCATTGCCGCCACGTGCGCCGCCAACGAATCGCTCGACCTCGGCGCGAAGCGAGTCATCATGGTCGACAAGATGCCCGTCTTCGGCGGCAACTCCGCCATCACGGGTTTCTGGATCAACGTCCCGCGCACGCCCGAGCAGCTCGCTCACGGCGTCAAGGACGACAGTCCCGAACTCTTCCTCAAGGACACGCTCAAGGCCGGGGAATACTTCAACGACCCGAAGCTCGCCCATGCGCTCTGCTTCAAGGCCCTCGAGTCCTTTGAATACATCCGCAAGCTCGGCTGTGAATTTGCGCCTACGCCCTTCATCCAGGGTGGTCACTCCAAGATCCGTTCGCTCGCCCCGAAGGTTTCGGCCGGCATTTCCGTGATGCTCCCGCTGCACCGTCACTTCCTCAAGCGCGGCGGCATCATGCGCAAGAACACGATCGTCGATGAAATCATCAAGGATGAAACGGGCCGCTGCGTCGGCGTCGCCGTCCGCGAAAACTATGTCTTCGACATCAACTCCCGCGACAACGACCTGACGAACAAGACGGGCGTTCGCAAGTACTACCGTGCCGAAAAGGGCATCGTGTTCGGTGCCGGCGGCTTCGTCAACGACTGGCGCATGTGCTCGCTCATCGACCCGAAGATCACGAAGGAAACTGAAGGCACGAACCATCCGGGCGCCACGGCCGGCGCTCTCTTCACGCTGATGCGCGCGGGTGCCATTCCCGTTCACATCGACTACATCCAGTGGGGTCCCTGGTGCTCGCCTGATGACAAGGGCATCGGCATGGGTGCCGACGTCTGCGATTACATCAAGCAGTACGGCTTCGCCATCGACCCGAAGACCGGCCGCCCGCTCAACAACAACCTGCTCGACTACAAGCTCTCGACGTTCATGGACCACCCGCATCTCGAGGCGCAGTTTATCGAAAATCCCGAGCCGACGTCGCCGTTCGGCACGAAGGCGCT
>ERZ780157.1046-NODE-1046-length-31419-cov-4.176795_pt1 | contig 31419 bp, 13 predicted proteins | sample MGYA00511169_ERZ780157 | MGnify/ENA primary metagenome ERZ780157 (study PRJEB29588, sample SAMEA1965149) | human gut metagenome | biome: human gut; feature: human-associated habitat; material: faeces | place: Denmark | collected 2008/2010 ...
CAGGAGGGAAAGCAATGACTAAGATGAAAACAATTTTTGCAGTGATCTTTCTTGCTTTACTTATTCCGGTGCTGTTAGCAGCACCGGAAAGTGAGGCGAAAGTGTGCCGGGGAAAATATGCAAATAATACAAAATGGAGTTATGATACAAAAACAAAAACGGTTATCATTGAATGTCGTGGAGAATTACCGGATGATGGCAATGGCAGTGCTGGATGGCGGGACTATTATCTAAAAGCCAAAAAAGTGATATTCAAAAAGGGAATCACGTCCATAGGGGCGGGAGCTTTTGATAATTTTCAAAAGTTGGAAGAAGTAGTACTGCCGGAAGGATTAAAAGCGATAAAAGCGTCTGCTTTTTTTTCTTGTTATAGATTAAAAAAAATAAATGTACCCACAACACTAAGAACGATTGGAGCAAGTGTTTTTTCAGAACCGGAATTTGATTCTTTTTCACTAAAGCGAGTAAAAAAAATAGGAAATATGTGTTTTTCGGGTTCAAAGATAAAAGAGGTATATCTTTCGAAAGATTGCAGGACCAGTTCTCTTGTTTTTTGGGGAAGTGACAATCTAAAAAAAGTAACTATCGAAAAAGGTGTGAAAAAAATAAGTTATGGGATGTTTTGTGATACAGCATTAAAAATAATTGATATTCCGGGAAGTGTTTTCCAAATAGGAGAGGATGCATTTGCTGATTGTAAAAAACTACAAAAAGTCACCTTACATGAAGGAATAAAAAAGGTTGGTAAGAATGCTTTTTACAATACGTCACTCAAAGAAATCACCATTCCAAGTACAGTGACGCAACTAGGCAAAAATGCTTTCCGCTGGGAATCTACGGAAAAGTCATCGTTGAAAAAAGTAGTGATCCGTTCCAAGAATATCAAAAAATGGGGAACGATGGTATTTGGGGCGACGAGAGATGACCTTGTGATTTACGTTCCGCAAAGCAAAAAAGCAGAATACGAAAAAATACTGCGGAGTACAAATGGATTGGATTTTCATGCGAAAATCGTGGGAAAGAAATGGTAAGAGCAGGAGGGAAAGCAATGACTAAGATGAAAACAATTTTTGTAATAATTTTTCTTGCCTTACTTATTCCGGTGCTGTTAGCAGCACCGGAAAGTGAGGCGAAAGTATACCGGGGAAAATGTAAAAGTAATTTAACATGGAGTTATGACAGTAAAACGAAAACTATGGTTATTGATTGTAAAGGAGACATGCCAGATGATAAACAGTTTTATGATTTGGATATGGGATGGAGAAAATATTATTTCAAAACTAAAAAAGTAATATTCAAAAAAGGAATTAGTTCTATTGGAGCAGGTGCTTTTTATAACTTTCAAAAGTTGGAAGAGGTGGTATTGCCTGAGGGATTAAGAATTATAAAATATGATGCTTTTGATGGCTGTAGGAAACTACAATTTATTAATAAGCCCTCTACCTTGGAAGTTATAGAAAAAGATGTTTTTGGGGATGTAAAAATAAAAAGCATATCTTTAAAAAATTTAAAAAAACTAGGAAGTGAATGCTTTTCAGGAGCAAAATTACAAAGCGTTGATATTCCTGCCAAATGTAAAATAGAAGATAGTGTTTTTTGGAGCTGTAAGAAACTAAAAAAAGTAACTTTTGAAAAGGGAGTAAAAAGGATTAGTTATGGAATGTTTCGTGAAACAGGTATTAAAAATATAGACATTCCTGGAAGTGTTGCTCAAATAGGAACATATGCATTTGCAAATTGTCAGTCCCTTAAAAAAGCAATCATCAATGAAGGGGTAAAAAAGATCAGCAAAGATGCATTTAGCAACACAGCACTGGAAGAAATCACCATTCCGAGTACAGTGACGAAACTAGGCAAAAATGCTTTCCGACGGGAATCTACGGAAAAGTCCTCCTTGAAAAAAGTAGTTATCCGTTCCAAGAACATCAAAAAATGGGGGACGATGGTATTTGGGGCGACGAGAGATGACCTTGTGATTTACGTTCCGCAAAGCAAAAAAGCAGAATACGAAAAAATACTGCGGAGTACAAACGGATTGGATTTTCATGCGAAAATCGTGGGAAAGAAATGGTAGAAGACGTATTTTCTGTGTGCTGACAAAAATACCATGGCTTTTTTGGAAAAACTATGGTAAACTGTAAAATATAGCGACAAAATGAAAATATTTGCAGTGGAGGATTTTGCAGAATATGGAAGACAGAATACCTGTATATATTATTGGACATAAAAATCCGGATACCGACTCGATCTGTTCGGCGATCGCGTATGCGGATCTGAAAAATAAAGTACATGGCGGCGGTTATTATGCAGCGCGTGCGGGGCAGATCAATCAGGAGACCCAGTATGTGCTCAAGTTTTTCCAGACGCCGGCACCGCAGTACATTGAAGATGTTATGACAGAAGTGAGTGACATCGAGATCCGGAAGACGAAGGGTGTGTCAGGAAAAATTTCATTGAAAAAGGCATGGAATATGATGCGCGAGCTGGATGTAGTGACACTTCCGATCACGTCGGAGAAGGATGAACTGCTTGGTTTGATCACGATTGGAGATATTGCGACCGCGTACATGGACGTGTATGACAATTGTATCCTGTCCACGGCAGGAACTTCCTACAAAAATATATTGGAGACACTGGAGGCGACAATGGTCGTCGGGGATGAAGATGCAACCTATAAAAAGGGCGAGGTAATCATTGCGGCAGCGAATCCGGATGTCATGGAAGACTATATTCACGAAGGGGATATGGTAATTTTAGGAAACCGTTACGAATCTCAATTATGTGCGATTGAGATGGGAGCAGACTGTATTATTGTGTGTATGGATGCGAAAGTATCGCGGACAATTCAGAAAATGGCACAGGAGCACAACTGCAATATTATTGTAACCCCATATGATACCTTTACGGCGGCGCGTATGATCAATCAGAGTATGCCAATTGAATATTTCATGAAGAGAAATGATCTGACGACATTCCATCTTGCGGATAAGACGGAAGATATCAAAGGCGTCATGGGTAAAAAACGCCACCGCGATTTTCCGATTTTGGATGAAAATGACCGTTACGTGGGTATGATCTCCCGCCGAAATTTGTTGAATCTTCGCAAAAAACAATTGATTCTGGTCGATCATAACGAAGTTTCGCAGACCGTGGATGGCATCGAATTTGCACATATATTGGAAATCATTGACCACCACCGCATCGGTACATTGGAGACGCTGGAGCCGGTTCTTTTTCGCAACCAGCCTCTGGGGTGTACTGCGACGATCATTTATCAGATGTATCAGGAACATGGGGTTGAAATCCCGAAAAATATCGCAGGACTTTTGATGGCAGCGATCATTTCCGATACGTTGATGTTTCGTTCGCCGACTTGTACTCCGGTAGATCAGAAGGCGGCGGAAGACCTGTCGGAAATCTGCGGTGTTGAGATTGAGGAGTTTGCGGTAGATATGTTTGGGGCAGGAAGTGATCTGAGTTCCAAAGAACCGAAGGAAATTTTCAATCAGGATCTCAAACGGTTTGAAGTGGGCGATATTGAATTTGTCGTTAGCCAGATCAATTCGATGAACAGCATTGAGCTTCAGGAAATCAAGGAAAAAATTGTGCCGTATCTGGAAGAAGTGTTTGAAGGACTGGGTGTGTCGATGGCATTTGTGATGCTTACAAATATTGTAAAAGAAAGCACGGAGCTTTTGTGCTTTGGTGAGAAATCCAAAGATGTTGTCAAGGAGGCGTTTCAGCTTTCCGGCGACATGAAACGTATTATTTTAAAAGGCCTGGTTTCAAGAAAGAAACAATTGATCCCAAGTCTGGTATCTATTTTACAACAGTAAGGAAGAAGGATTTTTATGATTGAAATGAGAAGAGAAAAGCGCTGGCCGATCGAGTTGCAGTTAGAGATCAGCAGTCTGTTCAAGCAGGATAATGTGAAAGTGGAGAATATCAATGCGCCGATTGAAGTGTTTGATGTATCTAAAGCAGGAATTGGATTCCGTACCAAAAGTGTGCTGCCGATCGGTTACTATTTTAATGCCGGATTGGTGCTCGGAGACCAAGGAACGCTGAATTGCGTGGTTCGTATCATTCGCCAGCAGCAAGATGGCGACGAGCATATCTACGGTTGCGAGATTGTCGGAACAGCATCGATTATGGACTATTTGTTTAATGATTATGCGGCAAGTCTGAGTCAGTAAATATTTATAGTTAATTAATAGAATATTAGTTAAATAATACCTCTCATTCTGTTGCTATAAGTATAGTATTATATGGTAGCGGAATGAGAGGTTTTTTCTATTTGTTTTGAAAGGAGCGGTTTCGTATGAAGAAAACGACAGATTGGGCAGGCTTTGTTGATATCAATGCAGTAAAGAGTGGACAGGAATCTGTTTTGAAAATGGAGGCATATCCGGAAGAGGCAGATGCATTGTACCTTGTTACGAGAGATCCGATGAACGCGAGGAAGAGCACGGAGCGTTTTATAAGAAATTGATGCAGACATATGTCGACATCAATAAAGCGGCGCAGGCGAAAGGAGAGACAGGTCCGATCACGAGTTTGTCCATTTGGGGCTTGTTTGATGCACCGTATCTGGCAGAGACCGATTACAGTTACCAGATGAATGGTCCATATTGCGGATTATTTACCGAACTGTATCAGCCGAAGGAAGCCTTCAAAGAAGTGTACAAAGTGCTTTCGGGAGAATAATGAAAAAGTTCCAAACTGTTATATAAAAAATATAAGACCATATCGTGGAAAATATTATTTTCTGTGGTATGGTCTTTTTTGATGGATAAATTTGAATACCACAAGAATAGAAAGTGTGGTGGGTGTTTGCCGTTGATTGTATAGAAGAGAAAAGTGAAAAGAACGGAAAAAAATTTGAACATTCATAAGATATAATGGGAAAAAATCAATTAATTAAGGAGGAATCTATTATGAGAAAGATTGTAGTGAGTGTATTATGTTTGGCGTTAATTGTGTCCAGCTTGGCATTTTCCGGTTCGAAAGTGCAGGCAAAGACATATGGACCAGAAGAGTTTGGTCTTGGATTTAATGTAGAGGAGTATGTCGGAATTAAATTCCAAAAAATTACGAAAAATTATGTCCTTTACAAAAAAATCAAATTTAATGGTAACGACGGATATAAATATGTTTCAAACAAAGTATACAAAAAGAAATATAGCAAAAAAATCAAGATGTATACATTAAAGAATGGATATCCTTGTACCTGGAAATTCATGTGCCAAGGTTTTACTTATCAGAATCTGAAAAACAAACGTACAGATCATGCACATACAAAACCAAAAAATGTTGAGTGGATTATTCGAGGCAATAATATGCTTCAATACTATACACCGTGATGAAAGGAGAAGCGAGGAAAATGAAAAAATTAGTCGTTGTTTTGGGATTATGTGTGTTTTGTATACTGGCTGGTGTAGTGACGAGTGCAAATACACCGGAAATAAGTGCACAGACGGCCTATCAAAAATTAATGAACAAATACAAGAAATCGGGCTTTCAGATGTATGTAAAATACGATGCAGAAGATTTTGGAGCCTATGCGGAAGCGGGGTATCCATTGCTTTTGTCTGCGCAAAAGATTAGAGATGGACGTATTAAATACATGGATCTTAATGGAGACAGGAAAAAAGAATGCATACTTGTAACGGAAGATTATATTAATTTATTTACCATGAAAGGAAATAAAGTCAAATATCTTGGTGGCATCCATATCAGTTATATGGATGGTGTGACCCATAAAGGGAAAGCCAAAGAGTTTACCTTTTTTCGATATGGTGGAAAAATGTTTCATTATTATACGTTCCGCATTAAAAATGCAATCTTAACAAAGGTTTGTACGTTTGGCGACCAGGTTTTGAATTATTCGAATGGCGATCCATACCACGAATACTATTACAATGATAAACGTACGTCGACCAAGAAATATAAATCTACTTATCGGAAATATGCAACAGGTGGGAAAGAGTTGAGTTTAAATTATTAGGAGGTATTGCCATGAAAACAAGAAAAAACAGGAGTAAATGGATAGCAAGATTTCTTGTTATTGTGATGCTGGTGACCTGTCTGCCGGTGTACCAGGGAAGAGAAGCAAAGGCGGGCTATTATGTAATTGCAAATAATGGATTGGGTGGAATTAATATAGATATTAATGCATCACCATATACAGATTATGCCAGAATTCCTACATGGGGGAGATATGCATATGGAACGTCGGGATGTGCATGGTTTGCATCAGCAAGAGTTAAACAATTGACTGGAAAAGGTAATACGATTCGGGGAGCTTCGAATTGGTATAATAACTGTGGCAAATTTGGATTCACACGGGGGGAAGAAATTAAGGCACCTGCCATTATTTGTTACGATAATGGACCCGATGATACACATGTTGCAATTTTAGAAAAGGTAGAAGGAACAACAGCATTTATAAGCGAAGGAGGAACTTCCAGGTATAAAAATTGGGGAGCAGACAGAAGAAATGGTGTAAGTCAAGGTTATTGTGTAATTCACGCAATAGAAACAAGTGATATAAAACAACGGAAAGGCTTTTTAGGATTTGTGTATCTTGGAGGTTCTTCCAACCCTCAACCCGTAGCCAATGCATCCATCAAGGCGACCTCATGTGATAAATACGATAACAGCCTTACACCTCGTGCCAATATTTACAATCCTGGCAAGCAGCGCATTACTACGGTTGGAATACAGATAAAAGATGGGAATAATGTAATCGCCAGCAAAGAAGAAATGGTTGTAAAGAAGGCAGAGTATTGGGCAAGTGTACCGGTATGGTTTGAGTGTATAAAAGAATGTGGAGTACAGTTGCGGCCTGGGCATGTATATAGCTGGCAGATTTATGCGAATGTCGGTGGACGGATGGTATATACTGGATGGATTAATGACCGTACAACGGGAACGGAAAAACCGAATGCACCAGCATTTAATACGGCAAAGACACATTATGCGGTAGGCGATGCCGTTACGGTATCGTGGGGAGCCGATAGCTGTGCTACGGGAGGTTATTCTCTTACCCTTAAGCAAACAAAGGGAGGAACGTATAGTCAGACCTTAACAACAAATTCAGCAAATGCGACATCATTAGCATTTACACTTCCAAGTGAAGGAGAATATAAGATAACCGGATTTGCAAGAGGAAGCGTTAATAGTGATACAGCGACTTTAAATAAAACAATTGTGGCACATAATCCGAGTAAAGTACGGTTTGTAGAATATGATAAAGATGGCAAAGAAAATCTTCTTTGTGAACAGACTGTGAGATATGGTTATTCAGCGACTGCACCGATGGAAATATCACGAAAAGGCCATACATTTATCGGATGGAAGGGCGAATACAGTAATGTGACGTCTGATCGGACGATTGAGGCACAGTTTAAGAGAAATACTTATAAGATTACATTTTGTGATAAAGATGGAAAAGCATTAAAGACAGAATCTGTTTTATTTGAGGATAATGCAACAGCGCCAGAGCCGCCAGAGGCAGAAAAAGGATATGTATTTGCCGGCTGGGATTCTGAAGATTATATTAATGTACAGGGAAATGCAACGATCAAGGCTACCTATGTATGGGCAAATGAAGACCTTCCGGTTGTAATTACGTTAAATAAATGTGAGTTTAAAGATGATGGATATATCATTAATTATGATATTAAAAATAATCCAAATAAGCGAACTAAGGGTCGTGCTCTCGTTTCTTTGAAGACTTCACAAGGAAAATTATTGGATTCTACAGAGTCCAAAGCTTTTTCACTTGGGAAGGGAGAAGAAAAGAAAGGGTTAGAAATATATATCCCATATGAAGGAACTGCAACGAAAGCGGATTTGTATATTATCAATGGTTTTTCTAAAGGAATTCCTATTTCGGAGGTAGCTTCGGTAGAAGTAGAGCGAAATTGGAGTGAATGGAGCGAAGAAAAACCAGATGAAAATAATGAAATTGAATCTAGAACGGAATATCGACATAAGGATTTGGAAACCACAACTACGCGAACAAATTCTAATGCAGGATGGAATTTAGATAAAACGGTTTTAGATAGTAATTGGAACTATGGCGGATGGAGTGGCTGGTCTAGAAATTCATTTGGTGCGTATACAAATACAACTTCAAAACGAGAAGTGCAGACTCAAAGTGTTCAGGATTCGGGAGCTTATACACTGTATAATTGGTATTACTATAGATACTATAATTCATCAGCTAGAACATATTATTATACTTATTCGTCTAGTATGGGAGGAACAAGATATGATTGGCAGACAACATACGCACTTCCATACTATAAGACATACTCCGGTCATGCTGCATACAGGGTTTCTGGAGGAAAGAATTTTGCTTCTGAACTTTGGTTCCTGGCATCTACACAAAATGTTCCGGCAAGTTATCATACGGAATGGCGTTATCGTGATGCGACAAAAGGATATACATATTATTGGTCACGCTGGAAGGATTGGAGTTCATGGAGTACAACAGAAGCAAAAGAGAGCGATACGAGTAAAGTAGAAACGAGAACTACATATCGATATCGTGCAAAGATGGAAGATATTGAAGATAATACCGGTAAAAAGTATCAGGTTAGTGGAAAGTTAGATAAGGAACTAGCTGGTAAGCAGGCAACTTTGCTTGTTTACAAAAATGATGAACCATCGGATTCAAATAATGAATATGTAGGTCAGGTGGCCATTGGGGAAGATGGAAGTTATGCTTATGAATTTATCCCGCGTCAGGTTATTAGTGCTAAGACAGGAGATTATACAGTAGCACTGGCAATCGAAGGGGCAGAAAATCCAGTTTTTCTTGAAAAAATTGTGGCACCAAAACCAATGTATACCGTTACATTTAAAGATGATGATGGAAATATAATTGATACACAAAAAGTAACTGAAGGAAGCAGTGCAACATCTCCGAAAGTACCAGACAAAGAACATTATAGTTTTATTGGCTGGGATTATGGATTTACTAATGTAAAAGACGATATGGAGATTACGGCTCGCTATACAAAAAATAAGTACAGTGTAGCTTATGTAAACTGGGAGACAAAAGAGGCAGAAACAAAAGTATTTTCCTATGGAGATGCGTTAGAATATCCAGATGAGGCAAAGATTGAAGGATATGACTTTACCGGATGGACTACGTTAGATGGGAAAAAAGTTACAGAAGTTACAGATAACCTTGTGCTGATGGCAAATTATAAAATTCAGACATATACAATTAACTTTTATGATAAAGATGAAAAATTGATTGATTCACAAAAAGTTGAATATGGAAAAGATGCAATAGAGCCTGAACATGAAGACGTAGAAAAGATGAATTTCAAAGGATGGAATACTTATGGATTTATTCAAGCTAAGTCAGATTTGGATGTATATCCAGTGTATGTATGGCAAGAAACAACAGAAAATCCTACTTGTGATACTAAATCAGGTGTGTTTACGGAAGAAAAGAAGATTCATTTACAAGCAGAAGACGGAGCAACCATTTATTATACAACAGATGGAAGTACGCCAAACGAATTTAGCCAGAAATATGAAAACGAGTTGATAATTTCTACCAATACTTATTTGCAGTTTGTAGCTATTTCATCTCAGAAGAACATAAGCGAAGTTCAAGCAGTATCTTTCCTTGTAGCATCTGGAGAAGATGATGACGGTGCATTGGTAGTAAAGAAAGAGAAATACAAATTGGATCGTGGCTCAGAAGCAAAGATAACTTATTTCTTAAGTCATGAAAATCCAGATATTGGTGTTAATTTCTATAGTCTGGATGAAAATATTGCAACCGTTGATGAAGATGGAACAGTACATGCTAACAATGTTGGAACGACACAAATCTTTGTAAGTACAAAAGATAATAAGTATGCGGATTATTGCGATATCGAAGTATCTACTACTGACATTGATGTACAGACAATCGTTTTGAATAAGACGGCAGTTGCGGGCATAGCGGATGAAACAATTCAGATGGAAGCAACCGTATATCCGGAAAATGCGACAGAGAAAGACGTAGATTGGTATACAGATGATAGAAGTATTGCCACAGTAAATGAAAAAGGAGAATTAAAAATCCTTAAAAAGGGTACGACAAAACTTCGAGCATATTCAAAGAGTGGTAGTTGTATTGCTGAATGTGATGTCAAAGGTGTGAGCGAATTTGATGAAAATAAACTTCAAATATCCTCTCCGTATCTTTTCTTAAATGAAAAGGAACAGAATAGGTTATATACTTATTATGATGATGCCGACGTTTCCTGTAAATGGGAAAGTATGAATGAGGATGTTGTAACTGTTGATGATACAGGATTGGTTACAGCGAAAAAAGAAGGTTATTCCATTATCGTGGCGACTGCTGAAGATGATACACAAGTTACTTGTATGGCGATTGTAAGCAAAGAAAAAACGGCAGAACCGGAAACGCCATCTGTGGAAACTCCAGATTCTTCAGCAACACCAAAGCCGACTTCAACACCGAATTCGACAGAAGTACCAAAACCGACGGCGACACCGAATTCGACGAAAGCACCAAAGCCGACTGCGACACCGAATGTACCAGCACAGACCAAAGAACCGGAAACACCAAGACAGACACAGGCACCGAATACATCTACAGATAAACCAGCAGACAGCAATAATACCAATACAACTACTGGTGTAAACAACAACAGTACCGGAAGTATCAATACTTCCAATGGTTCTTATGGAAATGCAGGTAATGCAACAACTGTTTCAAAGATAACAATGTGGAAAATTACACAAAAAGGCAAAGGAAAAGTTAAGGTTATCTGGAAGAAAGTAAGTGGTTCATCTGGATATCAGGTTCAATATTCCTTGAACAAAAAGATGAGAGCAGCAAAGCTGAAAAATTGTAAAGCAGTTAGTTTGACAATTAAGAAGTTGAAAAAGAAAAAGACGTATTATGTGCGTGTTCGTGCGTATAAGATGGTCAATGGCAGAAAAGTGTATGGTAAATGGAGTGGCGTAAAGAAAGTTAAGATAAAGAAATAGAAGCTCGATGACCTCATTGAAACTATCATGAAGATGACCGCCAAATGGATTCAGGTGAATCTGTTTGGCGGTTGTTTTGTGATTTGTTTGTTATACCCGCCAAAAGGACTTGAAAGTGAAAAAAACGGAAAAAAAATTGAACATAAGGGGTGTATAATGTCACTAAAAAAACTAGTTCAAAAATAAGGAGGAAAAATTATGAACAAAAAGATTCGTCGTTGTCTGAGTCTGTTGCTAGTAGCAGCGATGGTTGTTACCGGACTTGATTTTGTTCCGGCAAAGGCAGCGGAAACTACGTATACGAGTGGTGATTATACGTACACATTAAATGGTGATGATGAGGCTACTATCACCAAATATGACGGAAGTGCTTCGTATGTGGCAATTCCAAGTACATTGGATGGAAAGCAGGTAGTAGGGATTGGAGATGGTGTTTTTCAGGATAAGAAAACAATAACGGGAGTGAATATACCGGAGGGCATTAAAACAATAGGTCATGATGCGTTTGCCCATACCGGTTTAACAGAATTAAAGTTTCCCTCTACATTGGAATCATTAGGATATAACGTGATATATGGGGTAAAAGGTGTTACCAGTATATACATTCCGAAAAGCTTAAAAACAGCTACGAGATCAGGGTATGATGCTCCATTTAACAATAGTAAGATAAAGAAAGTAACTTTTGAAAAGGGAATTACTAAAATACCAGATAACATAATGATGAGCAGTTCAGAATTACAAAAAGTTACAATACCAAATTCTGTACAGGAAATTGGAAATAATGCGTTTGAGAGATGTAGTTCGCTGCAGCAAATAGAAATACCGCAAGGGGTAAAAAAGATAGGTAATTACGCATTTGCAAGTACGAATCTTAAGGAATTTAATATACCTTTAAGTTTGGAAACAATTGGGTATTGTGTGTTATATGGGGTGTCTGGTGTTGCGAGCATAAACATTCCCAAAAGTTTGAAAAATGTTTCTAGATCAGGAGATGATTGTCCATTTACAAATAGTGGCATTTCCAAAGTAACCTTTGAAAAAGGATTGAAAGAAATCCCATCCCATTTGTTCCACAATGCTTCCCAGCTTAGAGAAGTAAAATTGTTAGATGAGATGACAGATATCGATAGTTATGCATTTGAAAATTGTACCAATCTTCGAAGCATAGAACTTCCGATATCGATTAAAACAATAGGGGACGGAGCTTTTTCAGGCTGTACCAGTCTTACAGAGGTTTTAGCAAATAAGAAAATTACATCGATTGGAAAAAATGCATTTCAAAATTGCACCAATGCAACGATTAAGGTAGCAAAATATACAGATTCCATGAAGAGTTTCACGGACGCACAGCAAAATCTGGAATTTTCAAATCTGGAATATACAGATACGGTAGATAAAGTAATTGAGCATGAAAAATCAATGTATGAGATTAATGGCAGCAGTGCAAGCAGTTATGTTGTGATGAATCTTGATTATGCATTGAAGCAAAAAGAGATTAAAAACGTTAAAGACATGCAGCTTGTTGTGAAACTTCCGGCAACTTCTGTTGTGAATAGCATTAAACTGGATGGAATAGCGTTGAGTGATAGTGATTTTAAGATTACATCAGACAATAAGATCACCATTCCGGTTAAAAAAAGCACAGGAAAATGCCGTATATACACGACTCCAAATGTGGATGGAAGAATAAATTCCTATGCTGTATTAAATTACGAGAAAGATGGAGTTTCACAATCCAATATTATTGGTGCGGTAAGCGAAAATTGTACCTGCCTTACATTGGGGTGCAACGATGATGTTTCTTATGAAAAAGGCGAAGATTCAGTAAGTGTAGAGGTTAAAGGATACGGTATCAGTGGCAAAAATGTTGAAATCTACGTAGATGGAGAACTGGTCAAAGAGGTACTGGTATCCAAGACGGGAAAATATTCTACAGATATTACCCTGGATTACCCAGAGAATTTTAAAAATTATACGGTTAAGATCGTATCGGTTGAAAAATCCGGAAAGGAAACAGAGTTATCAAAACAGATAACGACGATTGAAAATGGACCAAAACTTTCCGGTGTTTCACTTTATATCGAGGCACATGACTATAAAGACGGACATAAAACCTTCGATTTGTTAAAAAATGATGGAACCTTGAAATATATTACATTTCAGGCTGGAAAGCCATACCAGTTCAGCATTCAATATGAAAATGCGGATAAGATCAGCAGAGTATTTGTTATCAGCAGCCGGGGAGGATATTCCCGCAAACTGGAAGCAAAGTGGGATGCAGATAAAAATGCATATGTGACAAATGGGTTTTTTGGAAATGATGCATCGTATGTACCGGGAACTCTCTCCATTGAGTATGTAGCAAAACCGGACGGGGGTACGCAGGTAGATGAAGAGGAAAATGTGACCCTGACTGACGAAGAAAAAGCTTCAATCCCGGAAAATTGGAGAGAAGCGACGGCAGAACAGATAACGGATACGGAGAGCGATTATCAAGCAGAGATTACGTTAAAATCAGGAGATGTTGTAGAATATTCTTATGATAAGATGACATTGACTGAATACGCGGAAGAGTTAGAGAAAAAACAGGCGGCACAAAGTGGGGAAGAGGATACAGAATTAAATGCTTGTTCAGATCTGTCAGAAGGTGTCGGTGATATCATTGATTTCCTTAAAGTGTTTGACAAAGAGGGAACAGCAAAAGATATCGGAAAACTTTATGACTTCTTTGAGAAAGACGGATTTAGCAGATATACAATGGGCGAAGGAGATCTGGCGCAGGACATTGCCCTGGTAAAGACAGAACTCAATGCGGATACGATTCAGATGTATCTTGTAGATCCAAAAGCGGTAGATAATACCGTTGCCCGCTACATTATTAAAAAAGGACAGTCAACAACTCAGAAGACCATTTTCGATCTGTTTGGCATGGACAGCTCTACAGGAGGTTTTCTTGTAGACAGTGCCAACAGTATGTTTAGCTTTGAGGGAAATGTCATTAACTTGCTTTGGATGAAGCAGGAAGTAATGAGTGACCAAAGTCTGTCTCCGGCACAGCGTGAAGCCAAATTAAAGGAAATACAAAAGATGGCCGATATTGCTACGGAAAAAATGGTATTTACATACATTGCAGGAGTAATCGGTGTGTTTGGAGCAATGGCATTGCCGGGTTCCGGTGTAGCAATCGCTTGTGGATTGTTGGCACTTGCTATAAAAAAATGTATCATACCGATGATCGAATCGGGAGATTTTGATGATTTCCTTAACGGAAAACTGAGTTTAAAAGATATGATAATTCGCTGGATCATTGATCCAAGTGGTTATGTATACGAAGGAGTGACGACCAACCGCCTATCCGATGTAACGACAACGTTATATTATAAGGAAAAGAAAACGGATAAAAAGGGCACCGTGTGGGATGCTTCTGAATACGATCAGGAAAATCCGCTTGTAACAGATGAGGCGGGTTCATATGCCTGGGATGTACCGGAAGGATACTGGCAGGTAAAAGCGGAAAAAGAAGGATACGAGACAGCATACAGTGACTGGATGGAAGTACCACCGCCACAGACCGATGTGAATATAGAAATGAAGCCATTGGCAGCTCCTGAGATTAAGGAGATTCATTCTTATGAAACATTTACTAAAGTAATATTTACCCAATACATGGATCCGGAGACGGTTAAGAACCTTACATTAACGGATTCTCAGGGAAATTCGATTGCATATACACTTTCTTATGATAAGTCGGAAAAAGACGCTGCGGGAAATGTGTTTGTCAAAGAATTTACGTTAATATACGATACTCCGATTGCTAAGGGAGAAAAAGTTACAGTTGGAGGAATGGGAAATATTACCAGTAGCACAGGGGAAGCTTTGGCAGCAGTTACAAAGAGTGATGTAGCAAGTGAGGATGTCACAATTGAAAGTAATGACTACGTAAATCTTGCACTTGATGACAGTTATGAATTGTCTGTTGAAGTTAGTGGAGCATCCAAAGGCTCTTTGGCGGCATCCATTGATAATTCGCAGGTTGCTGAGATAACAAAAATAGAAGAAGGCGACGATGGCATATATAAAATCAGCCTGAAAGGGCTTGTATATGGACAGGCCGTACTTTCTCTTACAGTAAAAGAAACAGGGATCAGTAAAAAAGTAAATATTCAAGTCGGAGAGGAGACATCTTCCGGTAAAAATATTTATGATGAAGATCCAATACAGATGGTTAAGCTTGATCTGACTAAGATTTCAGAAAAGATGGAATCGGACATTAATGTGAACGCAGATGGAGAAGGCGTAATACTGCCATTTACCAAGAAATATCAGAGAGTTTTCTTTGATATTCCAGAGGATATCAATCTTGCACAGATCAGCAATATTATTATTAAGGCAAATGTGCCGGGCGAGCTTAGTCTTGCAGTATTTAATAATACATTTGATAAAAGCAGTAACGAGTGGTGGAATGACGATGTATGGACGGTCTATCCATTTTTTGAAGGTTCGTACCCGGATCGGAAAGAAAATGGCAGTCATGGAAGCACTCTGGGAGATGAAACACAGACATTTTCATTCAACGTGGATACCGATAAACTGTCACGTCTTACCGGAAATGGAGGATATCTCACAATTGGCGCCAATGCAGATCCGGTTACGGGAGCCGCATATACAGATGTGACGTATAAGATCTACAGCATTCAATTGGTTGTTAATAAAACGGTTGAGCCAATCGGAGGCGATGAGGATCCGCAGCCAACGGTAGTACCAACAACAAAACCGCAGCCAACAGTGGTTCCAACAACGAAACCGCAGCCGACGGCAGTTCCAACACAGAAACCGCAGTCAACCGTAAAACCACAACAGCCACAGGCACCGAATACATCGACAGGAATGTCTGCAGGCGGCAATAATGCCAATACCGGTGCAAATAACAGCAGTTCCGGAAGCAGCAATATTTCCGGTGGCTCTTATGGAAATGCAGGTAATGCAACAACTGTTTCAAAGATAACAATGTGGAAAATTACACAAAAAGGCAAAGGAAAAGTTAAGGTTATCTGGAAGAAAGTAAGTGGTTCATCTGGATATCAGGTTCAATATTCCTTGAACAAAAAGATGAGAGCAGCAAAGCTGAAAAAATGTAAAGCGGCTAGTTTGACAATTAAGAAGCTGAAAAAGAAAAAGACGTATTATGTGCGTGTTCGTGCATACAAATACGTGAATGGAAAAAAGGTGTATGGTAAATGGAGTAGTATAAAAAAGGTTAAGACAAAGAAATAGAAACCAGGTATCATGAAGAGGGCCGCCAAATGGATGAAAATCTGTTTGGCGGTTTTTTAGTGAAAAAATTGGAAAAAAATTTGAACTTTTGCCTGCTATAATAGAAAAAAATATGGAATGATCATAAAAGAGGTAAATGCAAATTGTATCAAGATATTAAGTTAGGAGGTGGTTCATATGAACACGAAAAAATGGTATCATTTGTTCTTACTAACCGGATTTATGATGTTGGTTTCGCTGGGAATGTCCGTTAAAGCGGATGCGGCGACGATCATGGATCTGGAGAGAAAATTCCCCAATGGGGCATATTGGAATCATGTAGTTCAAAGCGGTCATCGTTATTCCAATTATAATGATGTAGGAAGCTGTAACAATCCGGACGGCTACACATGGACACCGTGTAATACACACAAGGGAAGTGTTGGAGTAGGCGGTTATGATTGTAATTCTTTTGGGGGAGGCATGCAGTGTAATGGATTTGCCCGGAAACTTGCGTATGATCTGTATGGCTCAATGCATTCTTCCTGGGGGAGAGGAAATATCAATACATTGAAGCGGGGAGATGTTATTCATTATAAAGCGGCGGATACTGACCCTGGTTATGGACATTGGGTCATGGTTATTGGCAGAAGCGGAACAACTGTTACACTGGGAGAAGCAAACCGGGATGGAAGGTGTAAGATTAGTTGGGGACGTACACTTAATCTTGCGACTGTTACCAGTTATGAAATTTATTCTGCTCCGTATGAGGCTGCATTTGATGTGGCAGATACCCAGGCCCCAACGCTCAGTAATGTCCGCATCACCGATGTAAATGCGGATGGTTACACCGTTGTGTGTGACGTTAGCGACAATGTGGGAGTGAGTAAAATAGAATTTCCGTCTTGGAACATTGACATCCATCAAGGTGAGGATGCAAACTGGATTGCAGGAAGTGTTTCCGGGAATACGGCGACGGCGAGAATTCCGCTTTCCGCACTTAAATCAGGGGCGATCCAAGGAAATTATCTCACAGATATTTATGCCTGGGATGCGGCAGGAAATCGTTCTTCCATAAGATGTCCGATCGTATATATTGACCGGACGGCGCCGACATTGAGCGATGTAAGGATTGTTGAGCAGGATTCCAAGGGGTATATTTTGGAATGTAAAGCATCCGATGACAAAGCAGTTGACCGGGTGCAGTTTCCGACGTGGACCGAGGTAAATGACCAGGATGATCTGGTGGCAGACTGGGTACATAATTCATCCATAACCGGAACTAAGGTAGGAGATGATGTGTATCGCTTCCGTGTAAATATATCCGAACATAACAACGAATATGGCAGATATATTACCCATGTGTATGTGTTTGACAAATGCGGAAACAATGTGGCGATACCAATAGGCACAAGGCTTGTCGGAGGTTTGGCACCGCAGAAGATTTTGAAAAATGGAAATGCACTGCTGACCCTTTATAATGAAGATTATTCCTGGAATGATATTAATGCACTGGCTGCGGGTATGCGAAGCAGTTTGGCAGAGATTCAGGATGAAGAAAAAGATAAGGTAATCAAGGATTTTGTCGCGGACCAGATCCGGAAATATTATTACATTGGCGCAAGCGTGGAAGAAAAAGGTAAGGCTTGGAAATGGAACAGTGGAAGTGAAGTAAGTTACACCAATTGGGGGATGAACCAGCCGGATTGTGCCGGAGATAATGAATTTTATCTTGCTGTGACGCAGCCAAGTGGTAAATGGAATGATATGCCTTCCTATTTTAATGATGGCGGATTTATCGTAGAGACTCCATTGGATATGAAAGCGGACGCGGAATTCGAATGCGATGGAAAAATAGTCAAATTTTACAAGGCATCTCTTCCTTATAAAGTGGCGCAGAGATTCTGTGAAGAAAATGGCGGATCGCTTGTAAAAATTGATTCGCAGGAGAAAAATGATGCCATTGCCAAAAAAGTAGCCGAAATCGACGAATGGACATTTTTCATCGGTGCGACAGATGAAAAAGAAGAAGGAACATTTGTCTGGCAGGATGGAAGTCCTCTGACTTACCGGAACTGGGCAGTTAACGAGCCGAACAATGACACGATATGCGGCACAGAAAATTATGTACAAATGTATCGGGATGGAACGTGGAACGATCTTCACGGCTGGAGAAATAAGGTAGGATTCATTGGCGAATTTGACAAAGAACCGGCTCCGATGCCGACGGTCAAACCACAGGAGACAAAGGCGCCTCAGGAAAGTGCGGGACCACAGCAAACAAAGGCTCCACAAGCGACGAAAACGCCACAGAACACGAGTGCTTCTCAGGCGACAGCAAAACCACAGCAGACAAAACGGCCACAGACAACTTCCGGTACGCAGGCAAACAAGACTTCAAATCGTTCAAATGCCGGAAATGCATCTTCGGGAAGCAGTTATAAAACCGGTTCCACATATAAGAAAGTGATACCGAAGCGGGTAACCGGAGTAAAAGTGAAGAAAAGCGATACCAACGAGTGGAAAATTTCCTGGAAGAAAGTCAAAAAAGCGGATCATTATCAAGTGAAATTGGCGAGAAACCGTGCTTTTACAAAGGGGAAGAAACAGGATGACCGTTATTCTACGACAGACTATTTCTGGAACTTAAGGAAAAAGAAAACCTACTATATTAAAGTGCGGGCCGTTTATTATAATTATAATAATGCGACGTATTATTATGGAAAATGGAGCAGGATTAAGAAAACAAAGATAAAGTAAATGTGAACGGAAAAGAGAGCTGCCGGAAGGGTAAGAGGTGGCTCTCTTTATATTTCAAGGGAGCGGGTCGAGTAGTCTACAAATGCGGACATAATGCTCAAGTAATTTTTTTTGCTGATCGGAACGGATTGGCCGGTGGACAAGGTGATCTGATAACGGGCTATTTTTACGATGTGTGCCATATTGACCAGATAACTTTTGTGTGCCCGGATGAATGTGGAACTTGGGAGATCCTCTTCAATCTTTTTCAGCGTTCCGGAAAAGGTGTGATTTTCGCCGGAAGTTAAATGAACGGAAAGATCGTGTCCATAGATTTCAAAGAATAAAATATCGGAAACAGGAAGTGCCAAGATGCCTTCTCTCGATTTGACGTAAAAATTTTGCTCTGCATGTTTGTCAAAAAAGCGGTCAAGCGCTTCTTCCAGTTTTTCCAGTTTTGGTGATTTGATAAGATAATGCAGAGGAGAAACGTCAAAACTTTCCAATGCATAATCACTGCTGGAACTTAAAAAAATGATGTCTGTATCAATGCGAAAGGAACGCAGGCGGCGTGCCGTCTGAATTCCCGTTGTGTCTTGAAAGACAATATCCAGAAACAGGAGATCAAACGATTCTCCCTGCTCAAAACGCGAGATTAAACTGGAAGGAGAGTCAAAGGATAAAATTTCAAAAGAAATATTGCGACGGTTTAAGTTTGTAATTAAAGCTTCCTTTAATAAGGATGCAAACTGAGAGTCATCATCGCATATGGCAAATCTGTACATTGACCGGCTCCTTTCTGTCTTAAAATTAATGAACGCAGCCTCATGCCTCTTACGTGCAAGCACGACGATGCATGAACCTTCGTTCATTGATCCTGAATAGTTACCTTTTTATTTAGTATACGAAAAATTTATAGAGTTGTCAATTTGTTTACAAAAAATTCCCATTTGTGTTACATGAGGGGATTTTATGAAATAAACAAGACAACAGAGGATTTATATGGTATAAAATAGAATAGGGTAATAGAAAAAATCGAGGTATAAGGAGGAAATGTGTATGAAGCATTTGAGAAAACGTTTGCTGGCGGTATTCCTCGCAGCAGTCATGCTAGTGACTAGTGTGGGGACGTCATCATATGCGTATGAAGCAGAGAAAAAAGGCAATTTGTCCGTAACAGGAAATGATGGAAAGACCATCGAAGAAGAGGAGTCCTGGGAGGAAAAATTTCCGAATGGAACATTTGCTTTTAAAAATGATTCCATAACGATTGAAGAAGGAAAAAATGCAAAAGAGCAGAAAATAACGATTTATCGTCTGGGTGGAACGAAAGGAAAAGCGACAGCAAAAGTGGCGATCACTCCGGCTGTAGCGGCACTTGATGAAGACGAAAAAGAATTGGTGTATGCCAATGCGGCATCCAATAAGGACTATACCGTTAAGGTGGAAAATCCGATCGGAACCGATGGGACGATGGGAAAACAACAGGTAAGCAGTTCTTATGAAGTTGTTGCAAAGAAAGCGGATGGAAAAGTAACACTCTCGTTGAAAGACGTAAAAGGTGAGTATGTCCGCTATTTTTGGCATGTAAAAAAAGATGGAAAATGGGAAGCTGTTTCCGGAGGAGAAAAGGAAACACTTGTTGTAAGCGACAAAGATTTTAAACAAAATGAATATGTTTGTGTAGTAGAAGCCGATTACAAACTTAGTTTGTCAAAGACGACCGGAGAAGAGAGTTCACAAAAATTGTGGATTAACTTAAACAGCCGTCATATAACAGATGAAAAGCCATACGAAAAGGGAAGTTACACGGATGCAGCACTTGATCAGGAAATGCCATTTAAGACAAGTTTCCTGCAGGTGGATTTTGAAGACGGCGAATGGGTAAAGGATATCGTTGTCAAAGCAACGGACGATGATGAGCATGAAGCGGAAGAACTGGCATCCTTTACCATTTATGATGTGGAAGGAGCAGCGTTTACAGAATCTGCCAACCGCTTATCAATGTGCATCAAGGATGACGAGGAAAAACTCGAAAGTACCATGGGATTTACACTTAGTCAGATAAGGGTAGATAAAAGTACAGGCAAAGCGAAGATCAAGTTGAGCAGAACAGGAGCAACGCAGTATGTTTCCTCTGTGGATTACAAGACTGTAGATGGAAGTGCAAAAGCGGGGACGGATTATGCTAAGGCAGAGTCCACAGCAAGTTTCAGTGGTGGTATCGAAAGTACCGAGATTGAGATTGAACTTCTGAACGATAACAAGAAAACAGAAGAAGACCGTTACTTTACGATTCAACTGAAAAATGCAAAGGGTGGAAATATCAAACAAAACGCGCAGGAGATCCGTGTCAATCTGTTTAATACAGATACGGCAGATAAGGACAATGTTGCGACCGCATCGAAGAGCAAAGAGGCGAAAGATGCATCGGCGCGTGTCAAGGAAAGTGACACGGCGATTACGGAAAACGGCAGCAAAGAAGTAAAGAGTAAAGCCGTTAAAAGTAAGAATAACGTTGTAGATTATGAAAAAGTTGCCGATAAATCCGGTGATATGAATGCACAGGAAGCAGGCAATTATTCTTATAAGATCAGCACCAGTGAATTGAAGAGCAACTGGGGTAGAAATTGTAATCTGACAGACAATTATACAGCACAGATTACAAGTGATGAGGGTGGAAACTCGAAAAGCGGCGGCGACATCTTAGTGGCAAAGCGTCGTGCAAATACCTATTATCAGATTGATGATTTGGTAAATATGTACAGCAGTATGTCAGGATCTTTCTGGGCGAAGACCAGCTATAGTTTGTACTGGGCAAGAGAGTATTATAGTGGACTGCTTGTAGGTATTGGTAACAGCAGTTTTGCGACATCATTGACAGAATATACTTCTGACAGTGGAGACGGTAACATGAGAAACCGCCTCAGTGAAGAGTCAAAAAAAGCTGCGACGACAATATATACAAGATTTGGAAATGGGTCAGGAACTAAAAATTTCCAGGTAAATCTTGATGATGTCGCTGACGGAAATAATGATTATCTTGCATTTAAAACAGCTATTACAAAACGTAAAGGTACAGTGCGGAATCGTGATTCAAAAGTAAACTCGGTAAACATTAATTTGTACCGCCGCTGGTTGAGTAAACAGACGACATTGAACATCAATCTGGGTGACAGCAAAGACAAAACCCGTATGGATCGTTCTTCCAGCGGAAATGTGACAGCAGTAAAAAAAGGACTGAAACCGGTTATTTCAATAGAAAAAGGTGGTTTTGATTCCGATGGCGATGGAAAATTCTATCTCGGAACAGAATTGAAGGTAAAAGGATCCGATAATCTCGGAGTTTACCGACTTGATAAAGTGGAATTGAAAGAAGGAAGCAGAAGCATTTCTTCGAAAAAAGGATTTAATAATTCTACGACAGTAAAATATTATGACAATGGTAGAAGAATGTCTACGACAGCAGATTATACTTTGAACTGTGAATACAACCGATATCAGACATTGGAGATCAACTGTAAGACGTCTATGACGGAAAAAGATACCGATCAGGAAAAAGCAGATAAATTTGCTGCGATTGGAAAAAACATCAAGGTGGATGGAAAAGCAATCGATTTGAAATCCAACGCCGGAGAATATAGTTATACATCCTCTGATAAAGTGATCAACTTCAACAAGATCAATTTTGGTCTGAAAGATGGTACCAAGATTCTTTATGGGGATAAGGTGTACGATGGAGATTCGGATATTACAATTACAGATTCGGATATTGTATCAAACAGCATTACATTTTCTGTATATACACCGGATGCTGTCAGTGTAGTAAGAGATCCGGAAATCATTAGTGAGAAAATGGTAGCCATCTACAAAGATAAAGATGGGGATGGTAAATATACAGAAGCAGGGGACGGATATATTCCGATCAAAATCCTGAAAGCAGGCGAACCTTATCAGATTACAGATTTTGGAAAAGATGTTGTGATCAAGGTAGATTATTCGGTTCAGCCGGCCTCTTTGAATATTCCGCCGGGAGCGACAGGAAAAGAGACATTTCAGGTGGTTCCGGGATTTGTAACGACGCAGACCTCGGAAGAACAGAAAAAGAATATGACCGAAGAGCAGAAGTCCTATCGTGATATCGCGGCGAAGGACGGAAGCGTGAGAATGTATGGCGCTGTTTCGAGCGGAACGGTATCTTTCCTGTCCGGATACGATGCCAGCCCGGCGAAGATGAACAGCAAGTCAAAGAAATATGAGTGGACGCCGGACTGGAAAGGAAATCTGCGAAATGCCTATAAAAATCCATCGAAGATCAAGGTGTATGAGACCAAGATGCCAAATGGATTTACAGCAGCTTCTTCGGATGTGCAGATAAATAGATATCTCGGATGCCTGCATGGAAACGAGACGTATTATATTACTTCTCGTGTGACGAGTGGAAATGAAGAGAAGATTACATCGACCAAGCGAGGTGGTTTCTATACGGTTCCGGAGCCGGCAGCACAGGCTTTTGAATCCGAAGAGGCCGGAGCCGCTGAAGCTCCGGAAGATAAGGATGGAAAGACGGCAAATCAGCCGAGTGTAGCAAACACTTCACCGGGTGTGAATCTGCCGGAAATAGAAATCGGACTTGGTTATGGAACATTTATGATGGGGGACGATGAAATTGGATTTTCCGTCGGAACGCCTATCTTTGGTAAGAGTAAAGAGGGAGGCAAGGCTTCCGAAAAAGATGTTATGGGTGCAGAAAGCTTGAAGGAAATGAAAGAAGCCATGTCGGATCCATCCAATAATATCTTTAAACAATTGAAGAAAAATGCCGGTAAATCCGATGGTACTGGAAATAACGGCCAGGCGGCGAAGGCTTCCCCGGCGAAAAAAGCGGAAATTGATATTTCTGTCAATATGTCTTTTGTATGGAAATACAGTAAACTGACTGGTAAATATGAGTTTTCTTCCGCAATGATCGCATTGGCGATTGAGGGAAGTATCCGTTTGCAATATCGCTTCCAGTGTTGTCCGATCTTTTACGTATACGTTCAGATCGGCATGGAACTTGAGGCGCAGACCGGTATTGAACTGGAAAAGGAAGAAGTTAAAAATGCGGATGGAACGACAAGTATTAAAAATAATGTTTCGTTTGCAGGATTAAGTTTAAATCCGAGCCTATATGTAGAGGCCGGCGCCGGAGTCGGAGTTGATCTGGCGAAATTGGAAATTTATGTAAAAGTATCCGTCTCGTTTGCGTTTACGGTAAACAAGAAAACGCAGATAGACGAATTTATTACATCGGCGGCGGTTGGCTTCCGAGTGGTATTCCTGTTCTTCTCTTATGAAATGGACGTTGTCGGATGTAAGGCAGGATATGATGCGTCCCGAAAGGAGGACGGTGATGAGCCGTGGTTCTTCTCCTGGCAGGTTGCCGGGCGGGATATGGGAGGAACCGAAGAAGATGTTGATAACGATGTGGCAGGAGCTGCAGTAACGGTTTCCAAGCCGAAAAATGTATTCCGGCTGCAAAATATCAATTCTTCAGATGATAATGCCGCACAGGACGATATGTCAGCACAGGCATATGATGTAGAAGGCATTGATGAATTTCAGGTAAGCGGCTATGGCAGCAATGCTTCTGCAGTAGAACTGGGAAGCGGTTTTGACAGTGCTTCGGATTATAAACTGTTGACTGCGGGAGATGAAAACTATGTATTATACACGGTAGGCCGTAAAAACCCGGGTCACAGCCTGAATAATACCCAGCTTGTTATGTCCAAACTTTCTACAACAAGTACCGGAGTTGGTGGAGAAGAGGGAAAAGATTCGATGGGACTTGTCAATCCGATCGATGAAACCTCAGCGACCAAATATATTGTGGTAGACCGTAAAGCAGGAAACGAAGAAAGCACCGGCGACCTGGATTATGATGCCATTGTAGAAAATGGTATGATCAAAGTGACCTGGACGTCTTATAGTGAAGAAGCAGCAAAGACGATTCCGGAAAGCTGGTCATCGGATAAAATGCTGAAAGCGGCCAGCCAGCTGGTAGAAGTAAAAACGGCAGAATTTGATACAAAGTCACCGAGTGAATTTACGAATGCCGTAGTTCTAAGTAAAGGCAATGGATATCGATTCCTTCCTTCCGGATCGACATCGAATGTTCACGTGTATGCCGATACCGAACCTTATACCGAGGCAGAACTTACAGCCCGCGAAAAAGAATACAAAGAAAAATATGACAAAGCGGCACAAGGAAACGATTCCAATAACGAATCCGGAACCGGAGATCCTTATGCAAAAGCAAACTATCAATATGCATTGACGACGGATTACCTGTATGGAAAATACTCCAAACTTCATTACAGTGTGAAACAGGGCGATGGAACGTATAAGACATACGATCTGGAGCCGACAGATGAATGGAAAAAACAGGGAACACGCCTGGAAAATGTACAGATTACGGAAGGAACAGACAATGATTACTTCATTTCTTACACCACGGAGCAGAAGGATAAATACGGTGCCTCAGATGAATATGCAAAGATCAAAAAATTGTATGTTCAGAAAGCGACGATCCAAAAGCAGAATGTGATGACAGAAAGCGGAAGTATAGAGCAGAATTCCATGAAATTTGAGACGCCGGTTCTTTTGAAAACGCTTGTTGATTACGATGACAGCGATGACAACGACGGTGTATATGTCGGCGGAAGCTGCGAGGAGAAAGTAGAATCTCCAAGCTTTACCAACTTGAAATTCCTTCATGGAAAATTGTCAGATGCTGGGAAGGCAGAAACGTTCTTGATGTACAATATGAATGGAATTACCTATGTGATCAAAGAAAAGAGCCTTGAAAATGCATTGAACAGTACTAATGCAGCGATCACGGTGGATCCATTGTTTACGGTAGATAAGGAACATGGAAACGCACAGGCAGAGGCGACCATCGGTGTAGATGGAGATGGAAATATCTCTGCGGTTTACACACAGACCGTAACCAATACGGTAAATAATGCCCTTTATGTGACGAAGTACGATCCGACGGTCAAAAAATTCGGAGAGGCATTTATGCTTGCGATGAATCATATGCAGGTATATGAGGATTCCATATCAAATCAGTGGACTTCCGAAGATACGAGAGCAGCCTTCTTTGACAGTAAGAAAGGCGGCGGAGAAGACCAGTTTATCTTCAATGCTCCACAGATCGCACTTGGTAAACCGACCACGGAAAACGAGAGCGGAACATTGACAATTCTTACCAAAGGTACGATGACAAAATTAAAGAAATCCACGATGGATTTTGATGGGGAAAAGTATACGGAATATGTTCCTGATGCCAATAACACAGCAACTTCCGGTATTTATGCGATCACGTATGGAATCGGAGATCAGAAGATTGGAGAAGCATCGATCACATTTGATCAGAACAATTTTGTATCCGGCGCGGAACTGAGCGGAAGCGTTTCCTTCCGTAATACCGGAGATGTGGCGATTCGAGGAAGCAAGGCAAATCCAATCTATATCACATTGAAGGCAGCAGGCAAAAATGGCAGTGCGGCAGCAGAACTTGCACAGTGGAAAGTAGAGAGCAATATTCTTGCCGGACAGCAGGTGACGACGGAAGACATCGTGTGTAAAGCACTTCCATCGGATATTGCCGGAGGAACGATTTACTTTGATGTACAGGAGGATCCGTCGTATTCGAGTGCAAAAGCATTGAGTACAGCCGATGCTGATGACGGATGTGGAAAGATTGTTGTCGGTGAAAAAGCAGAACTTTCCATCGACAGTTTGGAAATTACTGCCAGCGACACATTGGAAAAACGAAGTGTAAATAATATTTCCTGCGTTCTTGCTGATGTGGATATGACAGTAAGCAACCTTGGTGTAAAAGACGCTTCCAATGTAAAATTCCAGGTAAAACGCAGTGCCGGAAAAACAGATGGAAGTGAAGATAAGTATATTCCATTGGAGATTGGTGGAAATCTGATCCTGGCAGAGGATGGAAAAGAAACCGCTCTTATTGGAAATGGAAATGACAGTGGTGTATTTGATTATCTTGCGTACAGCGATACGTCGGGAATCATCAGCACAGATCAGAAGATTGCAGCAGGTAAGACACAGAAGATCAAAGGAAAGATAGTGATTCCATTGAGTGCATTTGATCCAGAAGACTCGGTAGGTGCCGCAAATCTTCAGTTTACTTTAAAGAGTGATGCCGGCGAGTATGAGTCAAGCAACAATACGGCGTATGGTAAAGTGGTACCGGCGACAAGATTTGATTGTCTGGATAAGGTTTCTCTGACAGTAGGAAATCCGGTCAACTTTACATTGAAGATGCAGGCGGCGATGGATTCTTCCAAACGAAGCAATATTACGCTTACGGAAATGAAGATCAATAAAGACGGCAAGGCAGAAGTGGCAACAGATAATAAACTTTTGCAGAGTGCAGCTTATAATGTGAAGACAGGATACATTACCGTAACCGCGCAGAAAGCGGGCTCCGGTGTTTTGCGAATTGCAGATACGACCACAGGTTCTTTTAAGGATATTACATTTGTGGCAACCGTTTCGGGATGCAATATTCGTACAGATAATCCGGTATTTGAATTTACCAATGCCTTGCACGGAAAGGAATGGGAAGATACGGATGTCGGAGCTGTTACGCAAGGAACCGTACTTCCATACAATAGCGATATTTGTACCGGCGGAGAAGGCAATAGCTTTACATTTACGACATATGCGAGAAGTATTGATTTCTATTACACAGGCGATATCGAAGTATCCAGTAACAATAGTTTTGGTTTTGTAACGAAACAATACAGAGACCGCGACGGAGAAGAAGTAGCAGGAGAATACTACAAACGACACACCGTAGATTTCAACAATACTTCGCTGAAAAAACATACCGTTACGGTAAAAGTAATTAATGGCAGTGCTTCCTTTGACCGAATGGTGGAATATTATTCCGAGCGAAGCGAGGGGGATACCGGACGTGATGTACCGGAAGATAAGGTGAAACCGGTGATTGTGGTTGGAAAGACACTTCCGACAGGTACAACGAAACTTCAGCCGGGAACAGTTCTGGAAATTCCGGTTTACGCTTACGACGACGTGATGCTCAATTCTGTCAGCATCGGTGGAAACGGAGCAGATAAACTGGTAAATAATCAGTTTGCAGAAGGAACGTTAAAGGTTAAGAAAAATGGTACCTACCACGTAATCGTGGAAGACAGTTCCGGAAATATCACACAGAAACACATTACCATTGATTGTTTCGAAGAAGATGCAGAAAAGATTGACGAAACCACGGATGACTGGCCGGATGTAACATTGAAGCTGGTTGACGAGAATGGAAGCGAAATCACGGATTATACAACGGCAAATGCCTATATTGCTTACGATATTAAGGCAGACCGTAAGATTAAATCCGTAGAGATTCAGAAAGTGGATATGATTACCCAGAAAACGACGGATTTGGGAAGCGGCATTAAAGTAACAGGAACGCCGACAACGCTTTCTGACAGATATGATGTCAATCTTTTGGAAAATGGTTATTATCAGGTAAAAGTAACCGATTCCGCTGACAATGCGACGACCGCCATTCTCAGCGTAGAATATTTGACAAAGGGACCGCAGGTATATCTCTATACAGCAGACAGTGTAGAAAATCAGCTATTCTACTGCGTAGGAGATGAAGACAACGAGATTCCATTGAAAGAAGTTGCTGTATATGAAGGAAAAGTAACGGCAGTCAATAAGAACGGTTTGATCGAGGTAGAAGGAAAAGAACCATTGATGCGTAAGTCTTACACGACACAGACGATGGATTCCGGAACGGTAATTCTGGATGAATCCACTTCTACCAAAGAGTTTACGATTGCCGCACAAGATGTATCCGGTAAATTGACCACGTATATTTATACGGATGAAACCTGCCTGAACAGCCTTGCTGTAGGTAGTGCGGAAGATATCGCATTCGGCGTAAAACTCAATGGAGAATTTAAACCATATCAGAGAAATTATACCGTGGATGTTCCGTATGGTTATCCGGAACATCAGCTTCCGGAAGTAAATGCTACCTGCGGAAGTGGAGCGACGATCAATAAGAACTGGGATGGCGATGTGTTGACGATTAAGGTTACCAAAGGCGATATGGAAAATACGTATACGATTACCTTGAAACGTAAAAAATGTACGTGCGACATTTCTATCCGAACCTTTGATGATTATGTTGACGTGCCAAAGACAGGCGAAAAACCTTCCCGTCAGTTTGACGTACAGACGGATGTGACACTTTGTGAAGTACACAAAGACCACGTTCAGGAAAATGTGAAGCTTTCTTATGAGCTTACGGACGATGCAGAGGGAACAATTCCAGTGGAAACAGGCTCTGTAGAAACTGCATCGGTGGAAAGTCCGATTTTGGAAAATGAGGCAGCATCAATCCAGGGAAATACAATCGTATTTAACCGTATTGCCGAAGGAACGACGCCGAAAGAGGTCCATGTCAAAGTAAAAGCGAAGACGGATTCCTGCGAACGGTCGAAGATCATTACGTATACAGTGCGCAATAAATACGATGTCGGTCTGTTAGTAACGGAAGGTGGTTCGGTACATTGTGGTGAAGATACACTGACTGCCCAGAGTGAGACGGCTTCGGCAGAGCAGCCATATCATTACGATGTGAATACCGGATTTGAATTGGAATTGACGGCAGCCGAACAAGAAGGTTATGAATTTGCCGGCTGGTACGATTCCGGCGATAAACTTCTCTCGAAAGAGAAAGCATTTGTTTATACCGTAGGAAAAGACGAGACGCTTCGTGCCTTGTTTAAAGATATTGTCAATCCGGAAGGTTCGATCACATTGACCGATCTGAATGGCGCACAGAATGTAACAACATCGGATGAAGGCGATATCCTGGTTTCTTCCAAAGGTTTCCAAATGGAGATTACGGGAGAAGACGAACATTCGGGTGTAAAATCGATTTCTTACCAGATTATAAAACGAGGCGAGAAACTGGATGAAAATGGAAAGTGGATTTCCTACGATGGCAAACCGGTTTCACTCGAAGAGGAAATGGATTTTGTAGTATATGCGAAGATTGTGGATCAGGATGATAACGAAGTGATTGTATCTTCAGAGCGTGCTATGATTGAAAAATCTGCAGCGACCATTCATCTTGCACCAAACTTTACCGAAGGCGCATTTACCAATAAGAAGGATGCAGCGATCGTAGCCACGGTACAACAGGGCACAGCAGCATTGAAAGAAATCCGCTACGTTGTCAATGACAAAGAAAAAACCACAGAGGAAACGGTATTTGGTATCTCGGATCTGCCGGATGGGGAATACGATGTGATTGTTTCTGCAAAAGATATTTTGGGCAAAGAAGTTTCTGCTAAGGTATCTGTGAAGAAAGATGTAGCAGAGCCGGTCCTTTCAATTACAGGTGCTCCGACAAGTTCCGTCGAAAAAGCGACACTTGGTATCGAAGCCGATGGCGGCGTTTCCGGAATAAAGGAAATCCGTGTAAATGGAAAACCGTATACCGGAAAAACGTACGAAGTGACTGAAAATGGAACGTATGTATTCGAAGTCGAGAACAATGCCGGAAGTGTTACGACAAAGTCCATTACGATCCAATGTATCGTGAAACCGACGCCGGCACCGACACCGACACCGGTTCCTGGTTCATCAGACAATGCAGCACCGGTACCTGGGGCAACAGAAGCACCGGCTGTGAATAAAGACCAGCTGCCAAGAACGACATTTGTCCGTCGTAAGAAAATTGGAAAGAAAGGCATCCGCATTACCTGGAAAGGTGTACGTGGAGCACAATCCTACAATGTTTACCGTGCGAAGAAGGCAAATGGCAAATATAAACTGGTAGCAAATGTCAAAGAGAGTTGTTACACAAGCATGAAGAAAAATGCACGCAAGTACTACTACAAAGTTGTTGCGGTAGCCAAGAAGAAGGCAAACAACAGCAAAATGAGTGCATATGCGATTTCTGCAAATGTGGATGAAGCAGCAGCATCGGCGGCTCAGGTGGCAGCAGGAAGCACCGCAGCCCCAGGCAAGATTAAAACCCTTAAAGGCAAAGTTACCAAGTTAAAGGCAAAAGCCAAGAAAGGCAAGATTGATGTTTCCTGGAAGAAATACAAGAAAGCCAGTGGCTATATCGTATACCGTGCAGAAAGTAAATACGGAGTTTACGATGAATTTGCGGTAGTCAAAAAGAATTCTTTCAAGGATAACTATTCTGTAAAAGGAAGGAAATTCTACTACAAAGTACGTGCCTTTAAGAATAAGGGTGATGGCAAGATTTTAAGTGGTATTTCCAAGAAGGCAAGTGTAAAAGCCAAATAGAAAACAATTTGTGTATAATAACAGAAC